>Ga0180009_10000272_pt1 | contig 74551 bp, 76 predicted proteins | sample OS_PC_MetaG_FD_123537 | JGI IMG/M metagenome (GOLD analysis project Ga0180009, IMG submission 123537) | Groundwater microbial communities from the Aspo Hard Rock Laboratory (HRL) deep subsurface site, Sweden - OS_PC_MetaG | ecosystem: Environmental > Aquatic > Deep subsurface > Groundwater... | reverse complement strand
TTTCATTGAATTCAGGAAAGGTGATATTTGACTCATTAAATTCGGGAATTGTTATATTTGTTTCGTTTAAGTCTGGAAGAGTAATGTTTGTATTATTTATCGTTATGTTTAGGGGAGTGATGTTTTCAGCTTGAACTAGGAAATATTCAGAAGTTGCTTGTTCTTGAAAATCCTCTGAAAGAATAGAGGTGCTACTTAAGGCAAAAATCTGTTCTGAAAATAGCAACAATACTAAAAAAGACAAGACAAGGATAATGAATAAAGTTGTTTCTTTTTTCATTGATCTATCTAATGTGCTCAACTATAAAAGAATTTGTATAATTAATATGGGGAAAAGAAGGAAGTTCTCTTTATTTTTAATGGTTTTACTGCTAGAAATCGTTAAAAAAAGGCAGTAGAATAAATTTAAAAGTTATAAGAAACTCTAGAGGTTAGGTAAAATGTATAATTTTCAAGAGTCAGAAAAACAAATTTTAAAGTTTTGGGAAGAAAAAAAAATATTTGAAAAACTAAGAAAAAAGAACAAAGAAAAAAAGAAATGGAAGTTTATTGATGGCCCAATTACTGCAAATAATCCTATGGGAGTTCATCATGCCTGGGGAAGAACCTACAAAGACTTTTTTCATAGATTTAAGGCGATGCAAGGCCATGAAATGAGATATCAAAACGGTTTTGACTGCCAGGGATTATGGGTAGAAAGAGAAGAAGAAAAAGATCTTGGGCTAAAAAACAAAAAAGATATTGAAAAATTTGGAATACTTAACTTTGTGAATTCATGCAGAAAAAGAGTTGAAAAATTTTCTAAAGTCCAAAGAGACCAGTCAATTAGGTTAGGCTATTGGATGGATTGGCATAATTCTTACTATACAATGGATAATAAAAACAATCTGCACAACTGGCATTTAATTAAAACTTATTTTAATAAGGGCTGGCTTTACAAAGGTGAAGATGCTGTTCCTTGGTGTCCAAGATGTGGAACTGCTTCATCTAAACATGACATTGCAACAGAGGGCTATAAAGAGGTAAAGCATCCTGCAATTTATATGCAGTTTCCAATTAAAGGAAAACCTGAGGAGTATTTTTTAATATTTACAACAACCCCCTGGACAGTTCCAGCAAATGTTGCAATTGCAGTAAATGCTAAATTAGATTATGTTAAAATTGAAAATCAGGGATTAAAATTCTGGATTGCAGAAAAAAGACTTGAAGAAATTGAAGAAAAATATAAAATTATTGAAAAGAAAAAAGGAAAGGATTTGAAAGGAATAGAATATATTATGCCTTATGCAAATATTGAACCACAAAAAGATTCTCCTCATAAAGTTGTTTTGTGGGATTTAGCAACAGAAGAAGAAGGAACAGGAATTGTCCATATTGCTCCTGGGTGCGGTGCAGAAGATTTTGATCTAGGGAAAAAAGAAAAATTTCCAAGTATTTCTCCACTAGATGATTCTGGGACATATAAAGAAGGATATGGAGAATTTAGTTTAAAAAAATATGATGTTGTAAATAAAGAAGTTATTGAAGATTTAGATCAGAGAAGATTTTTATATAAACAAAAACCCTACAAACATAGATATCCTCATTGCTGGAGATGCGGAGAAGAGCTTGTTTTTAGATTAGTTGATGAGTGGTATATTAGCTGTAAAGAAATAAGAAAAAAATTAATTGAAGCAAACAAAAAAATAAACTGGTATCCTAAATACGGAAGTGTAAGACAAGAAGACTGGTTTAAAAATATGGGGGATTGGTTAATTTCTAGAAAAAGATACTGGGGTTTACCCCTTCCAATCTGGGAATGTGATTGCGGACACGTTGAAGTTATTGGAAGTATTGAAGAACTAAAGAAAAAAGCAGTTGACAAAAAAAAGGTTGATAATCTAAAAGAAATTCATAGGCCTTGGGTTGATGAAATCAAAATAAAATGTGTAAAATGTAAAAAAGATATTGAAAGAATTAAAGATGTTGGGGATGCTTGGCTTGATGCAGGAATTGTTATGTTTTCAACTCTTGATTATTTAAATAACAAAGAATACTGGAAAGCATGGTTTCCTGCAGAAATGATTTCAGAAAATATGCCTGGCCAGTTTAGGGGCTGGTTTAATTCTTTATTTTGGGCCTCTGTCACTTTAACAGGAAAAGCTCCTTTCAAAGCTTTGTTTGGTTATGAATCCCTTAAAGATGAAAAAGGAGAGGAAATGCACAAGAGTAAAGGAAATGCTATTTGGTTTGATGATGCAGTTGAAAAAGTCGGTGCTGATCCGATAAGATTAATATATCTATTACAAGACCCTTCTCAAGAATTAAGATTTGGTTACAATGCTTTAAAAGAACCAAAAAATAATCTTAATATCTTATTTAATTTATCTAATCTAGTTAAGGCTTCTAAAGAAACCAAAATATCAAAAATAGAAGACAAATGGATTCTTAGCAGATTAAATTCTTTAATTGAATTTGTGACAAAAGAAATAGAAAATATGCATCCTCATCTTGCAACAAGAGCAATAAAAGATTTTGGGTTAGGAGATTTTAGCAGGCGCTACATACAAATTGTAAGAGACAGACTAACAAAAGATGAAGAAAGTGTTTTATTTGTTGTCAAAGAAACATATCTAAATTTAATAAAATTATGTGCTCCAATAATTCCTTTTATGACTGAAAAAATCTGGCAGGAATTAAAAGAAAAAAGAATAGTAAAAGAAGAATCAGTTCATTTATGCTTTTGGCCTAAATTTGATAAGAAAAAAATTAATAAGAGTTTAGAAGAAGAGTTTGAAATTGCGTTTAAAGCTATTGAAATTGGATTAGCTCAAAGAGACAAGGTTCAGATTGGATTAAAGTGGCCACTTCCTTTTGTTCAAATTGATTATCATAAACCAATAACAAGAGAAGTTGGAGAGATAATTAAAAACCAACTTAATGTAAAAGACATTGAGACCATAACCTCAGGAAGTGAAGAAATAAAAGTCGACCTTGACACAAAAACAACACCTGAACTAGAAGCAGAGGGCTATTCTAGAGAAGTATCAAGACAAATCCAGGCATTTAGAAAAACTCTTGGGTTAAATAAGGTAGATATGGTAGAAACAATATTAATCGTCGATAAAGAACTTAAAGAAATATTAGAGCCACAAACCACATTTATTAAAGAAAGGACAAATTCTAAAAATTTAAAAGTTGTTACAACTACTAAGGAAAGATTTAAAAACAAAATTGATTTTAGAATAAAAGATAAAAAAGGTGAGATTGCGATATTGTTATAAATTGACCACTGGGGAGTAATCTTTGACATTTACCCTTTTAGAATATAACAATGTTTAAAAACAAAAAAGTCCAACTAAAAACAAGGAAAAATGATTGTTAAAGATGAATTTTTAAGTAGGCTAAGAAAAATTTTTGACCTAAACCTGTATGAGGTAAAAGTCTGGACTGCACTACTATCAAGAGGCACATCAACAGCAGGAGAATTAAGCAATATTTCTGATGTTCCTAGATCTAGGACTTATGATATTTTAGAATCACTTGAAAAAAAAGGGTTCATTGTGATGAAACTTGGCAAACCAATAAAGTTTGTCGCACTAAAGCCAGACGAGGTTGTTGAGAGAGTTAAGAAAAATTTAGTTCAGTATGCACAGGACAAAACAAAGAGACTAGAAACACTTAAGGGTGATGAAGTCTTGGAAGAGCTTAATGGACTTTTTACAAAGGGTATTAAGTTTGTTGAGCCTACTGATTTATCTGGTTCTTTAAAAGGAAGACAGAATTTATACAATCATCTAGATATGATGATTAGAGATGCTGAAAAAACAATAACAATTGTAACAACAGCAGAAGGACTAAATAGAAAGATGGAGGCACTTATGCCTAGCTTAGATAAATGCAAAAAAAGAGGAATAAAAGTTAGAATTGCTGCTCCAATAAACAGCAATAATTTAAAGGTTGCTAAAGAACTAAAAAAAGTTGCTGAAGTTAGAAACTTGGAAAAGATTAAGGCCAGGTTTGTAATTATTGACTCTAACCAGATAATGTTTATGCTTCTTGATGATGAAAAATTTCATCCTAATTATGACATTGGGGTTTGGATAAACACAGAATTCTTTGCTCAAGCTCTTGAACAAATGTTTGAACTCGCCTGGAAAGAGATGAAGCAAGTAAAATAAAAAAACTTAATTAAAAATGATAAGAAATAGATTTGAAAGTTATCAAATGATTTGTAGGGAAGCTTTTGGTTCTGGTTATGGGGGAGAAATATTTATTGAAGAACCAAAGAGTCTCGGAGATAGGGTAGGAGACTATGTTACGGGGGTGGTTGATAATTTTATTGGGTTAGTAAACAAATTAAGAGGCAAAAAAAATTTAGTTAATTTAACAGATGACCCAACAGAGCCTGGAAAAGGAAGGGGTAGGAGATCAACTTATATGAATGCAAAAATGAGTGCAGGCGGAGATTGTTAAAAGGGGGGGATGAAGGCGACGGACCAGGCTAAATTAAAAAAGAAGTAAAAAATGGCAAAGAAAAGAGGTAAAAATAATTTTTGGAACAAACTTGATTCTAATACAAAAAAATTAGATTATATCGATATAAGACTCATAAAACTAAGCACAGCAACATTTATGTTTTTTCTTATTACTGTTTGGCCTTGGTTTAAAAATTTAATATTTGGTGTTCACTGGGCATTTTGGCTTGTAATTTCACTTCTAGTAATGATACGTCCATTAAAACGATATTTTTCCAAATAATTCTTTAAAAGAATATATAATTATATATACCTCTTTCTATTTTTCCAATTATGAATTTCTTTGGAGCAAAACCATATTCTCCTGAAATGGGAGAACTAGAAGATTATTTGAGAAGCCACGAAGGAGTATCTGTTGACAATTTATTTCATGGATCAGAATATTTTTTTATTCTTAAAGAAAAAGATCTCTTAGTTCTTAAAATGACTTTGTTAAGAGTTAATGCAAGCCCGCTCCCAGACCAAGCATATTTTGTAAATGAAGATTTTCTTCTAGAAAGCAAGGGTCCAAAAGAAGACAGCTGGAACATGAGTTGTATGCCTGCTCCAAAAGGAAGCTATGATCCTAGAGAAGCCTTAAAGAATAAATCATGGTCTATCCACGGATTAAATTTGAAGGTCTTGTATCCTGAAGAGTTTTCCAAGTAGTAGTTACAAAATAAAAAATAAGAACTAAATTAAAAACAATAAAAATAAAAAACAAATTTATCTTTTCTTTTTTCTAGAGACTTTTCTCTTAGTTACTTTTTTCTTTGCTTTATGACTTGCTTTAGCTCTCTTAACTTTTTTCTTTTTCTTAGCAACTTTACTTTTTCCTCCGCTAATACCAGTCATTGTTGCCCTGAATCCAACCGGTGCTTGAGCAGATGCTAGTTTTGCTGCATCATCTGCAACTTTTCTTGCTCTAGATATAGCCTCTCTTGTTGATTGATCAAGTCTCTTAAGTTCTGCGTTTGTCTTCTTAACTGATGAAGCTAAAGCCCTTTGTGAAATTTTTCCAAAGAAATATCTTTTTGCTTCTTCGTCAAACTCGTCTAAAAGCCCTTGCTTTTCTTCTTGCCTAGCTCTTATAAGCTCTCCTGCAATTGTAAGTTCTTTATGCAGTTTTGCAAAAAGAGACTCATTCATTCTTTTTACTTTTACCATTTAATCATCACCTCCTTTCAATCTTAAAATATAAATTATAAATGTTTTTTTTCTTTAAATAAGTTTTGTTTACATCTCAAGAAGCGTTTCTATCCCCAAAAGGCCCAGAGCATTTTTTAAAACAACTCTAAACGCTTCAACAAGTGCTAGCCTGAATGGCTCTTTATCTGAACCTATAACAGGACAGGAATGATAAAACTCATTAAATAATTTTGAAAGGTCATAACAATAATTAGCAATTAGTGACGGACTCCTTGTCGCAAAAGCTTTTTCCACAATATCTTGAAACTGCAAAATTTTCTGGACGATCTCCAGCTCTTTATTTTCAAGTTCATCAATAACAAACTTTCCTGGCTGTCCGCTCTTTTTAATAATAGAACTTGCACGCGCGTAACTATAAAGAATATATGGGCCAGTGTCTCCTTCAAAAGAAACAAATTTTTTTGGATCAAAAACAATATTATTGTTTCTGTTATTTTTTAGATCCCCATAAAAAATTGCAGCGATGGCAATTTTTCTTGCTCTATTTTCTAGATTCTCTTTACTCATTCTGGCAGATCTTTTTTTAATTTCTTGTTTTGCTAGATCTTCTGTTTCTTCTAAAATATCTTTCATAAAAACAGTTTTTCCTTTTCTTGTTGAGAATTTTTTTCCTTTTTTATCTAAATAAAGACCGTGATCTACATGAAAACAATTATTTGCCCACTTGTATCCTAAAAGGTCTAAAATCTTAAATAATTGCTTAAAGTAAAAAGATTGCTCGTTCCCTGTTTCATAAACCATCATATCAAACTTGTATTTTTTATGTCTCTCTGTTGCCTCTGCTAAGTCTCTTAGAACATAGGTTGTTGCTCCATCGCTTTTCACAACAAGGCAAACATCTAAATTATATTTATTTAAATCAACAATCATTGCACCCTTGCTTTTTTCAAGAAGCTTTTTGTTTTCTAGTTGTTTTAAGATATCAGATGTATATTTTACTGTCTCTGATTCTGAAGTATAAAAATCAAATTTAACATCCATCTCCTTATAGATTTTATTAAATTCTTCGATACTTCTCTCTTTAAAAATTTTCCAAAGCATCATAGCTTTTCTGTCTTTATCTTCTAATTTTTTAAACCACTCTTTAGCATCCTTATCAAAACTTTTTTTATTAGCTTTAACGTAAACTTGCATTAAATGCTCAAGCGGATCTTTACGTAGTTTTGCGTCGCTCCCCCACCTATCATAACCAAATAAAATTCTTCCAAATTGAGTTCCCCAGTCCCCAAGATAATTTGTTCTAATAACCTTATATCCTAAAAATTCAGCAATATTTGCCAGAGAATTTCCAATAATTGTTGAACGCAGGTGTCCTACTCCAAATGGTTTTGCAACATTAGGAGAAGAAAACTCAAAAAGAATTTTTTTTCCTTTACCGATTTTTCCCTTGCCATAATCTTTCTTTTTTGTTATTGCATCCCAAACAACTTTACGCGCTAAATTTTTTCTGTCTAAAAAGAAATTTAAATACGGGCCATTGGTTGCTATGTCGTCAAAATCTGTTGGAGGCTCTGTTCCAATTTTCTCTCTTATTTCTAGTGCTATTTGGTGTGGCGGATCTTTTAGTTGTTTAGCTAAAAAAAAACAAGGAAACGCATAATCTCCCATTTCAATAGAAGGCGGAACTTCTATTTTTGATTCAATTTCCTCTCGAGTAATCTTTATATTTTTTTTCTTAAGTGCTTTTTCCAAAACATCAACCACGACTTTTTTCATATTTGTAATAAGCAAAAGCAGTTAATAAAAGTTACTTATTTTAATTTCAGAATCTTTAAAACTTCTTTGTGAATCTTTTCTATTGAAGGTGAAGCATCAACTTCATGATAATCTTTAATGTTTTGTTTTAAAAAAGTTAAAATTGGCTGGGTTTGGTTTTTGTATTCATTAAACCTTATCATTATTGCTTCTTGATCATCATCTTTTCTTTTTACTAGAGGAATTTTGCACTTTTCACAAATTTTATTTTCAACAGAATAAATCCTACCACACTTTTCACAAATTTTTCTATTGCAAAGTCTTTTTTCTGCTTGTTTTTCATTTAGACTAAAAAATAAAACAATATCAAAAAAATTTTTTTTAATTCCAATTTTTGCCTGATTTAAGTTTCTAATTGCTCCATCTAAAACATAACCACTATATCCTTTTAATTTATCTAAATTCTTTTCAAGTAATTCAAAAACAACATTATTGGGTAATAGATTTCCTTTTTCAACACTTTCTTTATGGGGCATAACAAGCGGCTCTTTAGTTTTCCAAGCTTCACGCATAATGTCCCCAGTAGAAATTTGCTTAAAGCCAAATTTCTCTAAAAGCTGTGCCTGGGTTCCTTTTCCTGATCCAGGAAGACCAACAAATAAAATCTTTTTCATGTTTTAATAAAGAAGATACTAGTTTTAAAGTTTTATAAACTTAAAAAAACTAATTTTAATATGACAACAAAAAAAGATGCTCCGAGTATGCCTAGAGAAGAAGAGATTGGCTATCACAAGGGCGCATTAAATACATTGGCTAATGAAAGAAATGAACTCATTAGAATAATTCAGGTTGTAGACACTTTTATTGCAGGCCATCTCAAAAGACTAGAAGAGCTTGGAGTAAAAATCAATAGAAAATAAGAATTAATTAAAAACTAATTCATTTTTTCTAACTGAAAATCTCCTGTTTTGTAAGGATCTAAATATAAAGAAACAGGATAAGAACTATTTACCCCATCAACTCCAAATTCTTTTTTAAGTAAATCAAAAGTCTCTTGATCTAATTTATGGCCTGCTTGACTAATTTCTCTTAAATAAAAAAAACGTAACATCTTTTTTAGATCATTATCTCTAGTTACTAGGCTAACAGGTTGACTTAATGCTAAAACGAGGGATGTTGCTACTAATTTTTCATCTGTACTAAATTCACAGGGGTTTCTGCTTTTTAATTTTTCATGCCTTAAAGAGGCATCTACTTTTAACCTGTACATTTCGGACACATAAGTAAAATAATTTGTAAGATTACTATAGACTCTGGCTTCAAATTCTGAAAATTTCCTTGTTATATCTTGCCCTTTTAATTTTCGACTTAGTCTACTTACCTCTTTTGCAAATTGTTTTAAAGGCTCAAGAGAGTTCTTATTATCTTCACTCTCACCATAATTAATAGTATCTTCCTGCAGGCTTTTTTTCAATGCCTTTTTTCTCCTTGTTAATCTTCTAATTATTTGAGAGGATTTAGAAATTCCCCAAAAAAAATAACTCTCGGGTTTTGATAAAAACCTTATTTTCTCATTTAATTTTTCTAAAAAAACTCCAAATTCATCAGAGGCTTCTTTAATAGAATAAAAGTCTCCTAAATGAAGAATCCTTTTATATTCAACCATGTCACAAGTCCATTCTTCAAGTGGAAAAACACCTAATTGAGCTGCACTACTACAATCATAAATTGTACCAATTATACTGCTGCTTGGATTAAGTACACTTGAATCTATAACTTTTATTTCAGATGTTCTTGCTAATTCTTCTAATTTCATTAAACAGGCGGTTTTCCTGGATTTAAAAAGATTTTTATATTGAAGATTTTTGGTAATTCCGTCAGCTCCATCAAACGGAGTTTGATGTTGCGAGGGTGCCGGAGTGGTCAAACGGGCTGGACTTAAGATCCAGTAGCTTAGTGCTTGCGCAGGTTCAAATCCTGTCCCTCGCACTTTTATATATTTTCTAAAATGGCAACAAAAACACTTTATCCCCCACAAAAAGTAAGTTGCGAGAATAATAGCCTTGATTTAAAACTTTACATATTTGAAATGAGCAGAATGCCATTTAATGAAAGAGAAAAACCAGACAAAAATTTTATGGTAAGGATGCATAAACACTTACGAGCATGTAATGCTTGTTCAAGAGAATATCTAAGATTAAAAGGAGAATATGCCTCAGAAGAAAAATGGGCAGATCATCTCAAGCCAGCTAATTTTGCACAGATTAGAGAAAATGAAGAAACTTTAAATGGACTTGTGAGTGCAACTAACTAATTTAAAACAAAGGAAAAAAGAATAAGGATTTTCAGAATACACCTGGCAGCCTTTCTGCAATCTCTCTTCTCATTACATTAATACAAAAATCCAAGGATCTAATATTTTTTTCTAAAACCTCTTTTCTATCAATGGCCTGGTGTAGCTCTTCAACAAGTTGTTTTACTACCTCCATTCTAAATTGAATAACCTCAAATATATATATCTCTATATTAACCCAAGAATTAGGATATGTTACTACCCAGAAAAATAGTGACAAAATTAATAAAGAAGCTTTTATTTATGTGTAAAATGAAAAAAGAAGTTAATAAATTTGCTTCTAGTTTTGCTGATTTATGGTTAGTTTCTGTGAGTATGTTTCCGTGGCTTATGCTTGCTATGAGTATTATCTTTTTTAATATTAATCTAGGTTTTTGGATGTTTAATTTTATTTCTTCTGTATTCGTAAGCATTGGATTAATTGGATTAATTTATGCTTTTTTTATTAGAAAAAAAGGGTATAGCCTAAGCCCAGAAAAAAACTTTATTTTAAGAAACACTAAAAAAGTTTTCTTTGGGGGAATTATTGCTTCTTATGTTTCTGGAATAATAATAATTTTTCTTAATCCTTTTGTTGGGGTCTTCATAATAATAGGAAGCACAATTATTTTTCCTTTTCTTTTAATACTATATTATTTTGGAAAAAAGAATATAATAAGGTAAAAGATAATCTCAAAACTAATTCTTAATTTTATAAAAGTACTTCTTTAAATCTACTTTTCCACTAATAACAACAACCCCTTCTTTTCTAAGCATCTTAATCTTGTTTTTTGTTCCAGATGCAAATCCCCCAACCCTTCCATCAGAATTTATTACTCTGTGGCAAGCCACTAAAAAGACCCTGCTGATTCTTTTTGAATCTCCTCTAATCACTGAACAACAACTTTTTTCTTTGCCTCCTACGAAAGTTGCACAGGAATATGGGTTTTTATTCATTGCAGTTCCAACAGCCCTATAGGCCTTGCTATTAAGTGCGTGTGCTAGTTCTTTATAGGTTGTGACTTTTCCCAGATGTATTTTCCCAGCAATTTTATAGATTTTTTCATAGAAATTCATGTAAAGTAAAAACCTGAATAACTATAAAAAACCTGCTTAAAACATACTAGTAGAGTGAAATAAAGCTTTTAAGCCATATTTATCTATAGTCTTCTATGAACACAGAAGAAAAAAAGAGAATGAAAATGGCAATCATTGCAGGGGCTTCAAATGCCTTGAAATATAAGGAAAAAAAGCCAAATGCAACAGAGAGCGAAGTGATAAATGATATAATGCACAATATAAATGAGATTCTTTTAAAAATAGAAGACAGTGATTAATTATTTACTCAAACAATTTTGAAATTGACAATCCTCTTTGGGCCCGGTAAATTGCTTCTGCAAATAAAGGGGTAACATCGATGACCTCAATAGAATTATTTTCTTGGTGATGAGTATTAGAAGCCATAACAGAATTATAGCAGCCGCACAAATCTGCTGTTCCTTTAGTAAAAATCCCGTGAGTTCCATAGCACATCATGTTTTTAGCCCCATTTTGTTTTAAAACTTCTGCAGCCTTACACAAGGTTCCTCCAGTATCAATTATATCATCAACAATAATAATGTTTTTTCCTTCTACTTCTCCTATTAGATGCATACTTCCAACTTCTCCTGCCTTTGGTCTTTCTTTAGAAAGAATTGCAAAAGAATATGATTGTTTATCTACTGACTCTTCTTGAGCTCTTTCTAGGTGTTTTAAAAATGCCTTTGTTCTTGGGGCAGCTCCAGCATCAGGAGCAACAACCACTAAATTATCTAAATCATGAAGATGAAATTTTCTTAAGAACCTAACAACTTCTGGAAAGCTATATAGATTATCTACAGGAACTGTCTCAGGATAAAATCCCTGAATCTGGCCTGCATGCAAATCCATTGTAATTATTCTCTTTACCCCAGAAGAAATTGAACGTGCTAAGGCCCTAGCAGAAATTGGAACATGGGGTTTATCTTTTCTATCCTGCCTAGAATAAAGCATATTAGGAAGAACCAAAGTTAAACTTGAAGCAGAAGAACTCAAAAGAAGATCTTTAATTAACAATAAATCTACCCACCATTCTTGAGGGTTTTTAGTAGAATCCTGAATAAAATAAATATCTTTTCCCCTCATATTTTCAGGGATATGAACCCCAACTTCTCCATTAAGAAATTTTGTTATTAATACTTCTTGAAGAGGAAGTAAAATCTCTTTTTTTTCTAAAATGTAAATTTGTATTTTTTTAGCAAATTCCCAGGCATTAGAACCCTTATCAGCCAAAAGTACAACATCATCCATATCTTAGAATAACTTAATTTATTTATATTGATTATGCTATTTTATTATACATGAATAAAACAAAAAAAGATCAAATATTTTCTTACTTTCCAAAAAGCAAAGCTAAACTAAAATTACTTTTAATGTTTTTAATAATAATTCTCTTAGGCATTAATTATCCTTTACTTGATCGTGTACTTAATAATTTTATAGAGAATTATGAATTTGGAATTGTTGAAAGAGTTATTGATGGGGATACTTTAGTAGTTAATGAAACAACTGTGAGGCTTTTAGGAATTAATTGTCCTGAAAAAGGGGAAAAATATTACGAAGAAGCTAAAGAATATTTAGAAAACCTGACACTTCATAAATTTGTTAAGTTAAAAAGAACAAAAGAAGATTTAGATATATACAAAAGAAAACTAAGGTATGTATTAATAGGAAGCACAAATATTAATCTAGAAATAGTAAAAGCAGGATACGCAAACTTTTATTTTCCTTCTGGCAAAGATATTTTTTATAAAGAATTCAAAGAGGCTTGGAAGGAGTGTGTTAGTAGGGGGCTAAATATTTGTGAAAAATCAAAAGATAAATGTGCATTTTGTATTGAAATAAAAAATTTTAATTTCGAAAAGCAAAGCTTAACTTTAAAAAATAATTGCCAGTATTCTTGTGATTTAAATAGGTGGACAATAAAAGACGAAGGAAGAAAAAAATTTGAATTTGAAAATTTTACTTTGGATAGAGAAATAACTATCAAAGTTGGTGTGGGAGAAAACACAAATAACACATTGTTCTGGGCTGGTGAAGAATATGTTTGGACAAATACAGGAGACACCATTATCCTAAGAGATAAAGATGATAAACTTGTTTTGTGGTGGAATTACTAAAAATTTAAGAAATATTTCTTAAAAGTTTAATCTTATTCTTACCCTCTTTAGTTTGCGAAAGTTTTTTATAAAACCTGCGAGAAATTATTATCTGTGAATCAATAAACTCTTTAAATTTTGGCTTCCACTTCTCTGGGTTTTCTTTTACAAATCTTGCCCATCTTTCAACTTGCTCTGTATGTGTTTTATCTCTTACCATATTTTATTTTTTTAATTTTTTCTTTTATTTTTTTAATAGTTTCCTCGTCCAAGATATCTTCATATATAATTCTTAAGTGCTTTGCGTCTTCTAAATCTTTATCTGAACGCAGGTATTCTTCCTTGAATGCAATGTTTGACTCTATTGATGAAAAATAAACATCTAATCCTGTAAGAGGTAATTTTGTTCTTTCTTTTAATTGCTCTTCATCTAATTCGTCTTTTACAAATTTTATTTCCATTTCAGGAGGGAAAAACCCCTCTTGATCCAAAACATATCTTACACTGTCTCCTTTTATCAAGTAATTATCATAAATTTCTTCTGGATAGTCGGATTGCATGCAGATAAATCCTCCTTTTAAAATAGAATTATGAAGAAAGAAAAATTTGCTTTTGGGAATTTTTTCAATAATCATATCTATATCTTCTGTCCCCCTTGTTCTGCCATGGGCAATTGCAACAAATCCAGAACAGATGATGTATTTTACATGCTTCTCAATAATTAAACAAAAATCCTCTACAAATTTATCAAGGATGGTTTTATCATCAACTGTTCTTTTTATTTTATCCCTATTTTTATTCATATTACATTAGAAGATGCATTCTATTTAATCTTTTTGGAGTTACTAAAACTTTTTATATATATCTTTATTAATTAATTCATGAAAAAGAGGTTAGTCGTATATGCGATTTCTGCAATAATAATTTTGTTAATTTCTAACTTTGCATTTGCAGCAAGCAATACTGCACAACAAACAACAACAGAGTCTCAAACAAAAACTTAAATAATCTCAAAACTTCTTTTATCTTGGCTTATGCATTTCTTTCAATGCCCCAAGAATTTCATCTTCTTGTGTAAAAAATAAGACCCCTGACAAATCTGAAGAAAAAAATTGTTCTGCTATTTTACTAAAGCAATCAGAAAGCCAAAAATTACAAAACTATAATCGAAAAAGAGCAATTGGTTTAAAAATTAGGTTTTATGGGAAAGAGTTAAACTAAATTCTGGGAACAGCATACATTGAATATCTTCAATAGTTTATATTGAGGATATAAGATAGTTTATATTGCCAATAGAAAAATTTAATCTAAAAAAAGGAATAATTTTAACCTACAAACAAGAAGATGAATTTAAAATAAAGGACAAAAAATAAAAGTTTTGCCGGTTTGAAAGTGGTTGTTAGAAAATGGAATTTAATCCCAATCAAACAAAAATTTAAAAATATGAGAAACATTAAAATAACAATGAAAATAGCAACAAATATCCTAATTATATTTTCAATACTTCTTATCTTATTTATGGGCTTTACGTCAGCTAGTGCTATAGGGGGTTTTATTAAAAACATTTTTGGACAAGAAACAGGCGAAGCAATTAACAAACAAGTTGCAGTGGAAAGCACTAGTGAGTCTTTTGTAGATCGCCCAGAAAAAGAAATTATACCAATAGGAAAGCCGACATGTGTTCCAAAAACAGAAACATGTAATAATCTCGACGATGACTGTGATACCTTAATTGATGAAGATGATGTTTGTGTTGTTGTTGATAATCCTCCAACACAAATCCAAACTCATGAGTGCATAGATCCAGATGGAGTAAACTTTCTTGTTTCAAGTTCTTTAACTTTCGATGAGAAATTATTTTCTGATTATTGTGAAGGTAATTCTGTTATTGATTATACTTGTCCAGAAGAAGTTCAGAGTTCAAATTTTATTGGAAATATTATCAGAATAATTGGTAATGTTATAGTTACTGGATATCCTATTAAAAATTCAAAAAATTGCCTAGATTATGGAGCAAAATTTGTTTGTAAAGACGGGGCTTGTGCTGATAATCTTGAATGTAAAGAAGGAGCAACAAAACCTTGTGGAACAGATATTGGGGAGTGCTCATCTGGAGTTCAAAATTGTGTTGGTGGTTCTTGGTTTAACCAGTGCACAGAATATATTGGAGCAACACCAGAAATCTGCGATGAACTAGATAATGATTGTAATAGTTTAGTTGATGAAGATCTTGATTGTGAAAATATTCCTGGGAATGTTACTGCTAACATTGCTCGCCCGCCAGATAATGGCAGCACTACTCAACCTTTAAATTGCTATGATTCTGATAATGGAATAACCCCAGGCATTGCAGGATGGGTTGCTTATTTAAACGCTACTCTTTATCCTGATATGATTATTGCTAACTGGCCAAATCCACTACCAGGAAGAATATACAGTGATTATTGTACTTTTTGTAATCCAAACAATCCATCTGCAGGCACTTGTGTTAAAGATTATTACTGCAGAAACGACGGCACTACTACAGATGTAAACACCTTCCGTAATGATAAGCCCTTTACAGGTAATGTTATAAGTTCTGGAGGAGGGACAACCACCCCCACAATAGATAGGCCAGAAGGTGATCTTTTTAAACTTGTAGGATGTGAATATGGGTGTTTATCTGGCAGGTGTCTTGAAAGCCCTGTTGAAACAGTAATTGACAAGGGAACTTATGTGTGGATGTCTCCAGTTACAAAAGAGGGATTTATTAGATTTACTTGCTCTGCATTTAGTAATACTCTTGGAGTTGAAGAGGTTAGTTTAAAAATAAACGCTTTTGATAATAAAATAAACCAGGTTTTAGGATATGAAGAAAAAATTAACTGTGAAAATAAATCCAGCTGCAGGGCCCCTAATAATACCTTATATGGATATACTTTTGACATGATTCCTGGTGCCATAAATGCTTTTCCAGGACTATGGTCTTTTAGTTGCACTGCAAAAGGAAATGGCTACTCTGATACAGACACACTATTAATAAGAACAGATGATTGCTCTATTAGTTTTTGTCCTCCATTAAGAAATTTAATGCTTTATCCTATTTATGGAACAGATAGTTTTATTTTAGAGTATTATGCCAATGCAAATTCAGAAGAATTAAGAAATTTACAATTAAAAATATTAAAAAAAACTTCAGAAGCAACCAGCTATACTGAATATAAAAACTTTGATATTAACTGCAAGCATGATATATGCACTTTTTATGGAATTTATTCTGGAAAGGGAACATATAAAGTAACAACAACTCTTTTTGATCATAATAAATACTCTTATTCAAATGAAAAAAACATAGAAATATAAAATGAAAAAGATAAGCTTAACAATTTTGGTTTGCATGGTTTTGATGTTGCCCTTAGTTGCAGCAGATGATGTTTCAGTGAATGCTAAAGTTGTTGAGGCCCAAGCAGCATTAAATGCCCCTGGTTTTGATGCAGCTAGTGCATTTGCAATATCTTTCACTGATCGTATTGACCCAGTAACAGGTGCATTAACAATCTCACAAACAGATTTAACAGTTCCAGGAAGAAATGGAATGGACGTTATAATTTCAAGAAGATACTCTAGTAATATTTTTCTTAATGTTAATGAAAACCAAGGGCAGACCTATTGTCTTGGAAATGATATTGATTATGAAAAATCATGTCAAAATTGTATGCCTCCAACACTTATCCAACAGGCTTCTGGAAATCTTGGCTATTGGTATCCTAATGGACCATTAAACACACAACTGTGTGCTTCACCTGAAGGAGAAAAAGCCAGCTTTATCCGCTCAAAATATCTTGGAAGAGGCTGGACAATGAATTATTTAGAAAACAGATATAAAGATGTTACGTCTCTTGTTTATGGTGCAAATGGACCAACCTATAGATTTGTTCCTGTAAGAGGAATAAACAAACAAAGCCTTGTTATAGACAACCAAGAAAAACCATTAGTACTTACTTCGATGTTTAGATCTTCTGGAGATAATTTTTTCTATTGGGGACTTGATTTATTATTTGAAGCTAAAGATTATAGAACAGGAGAACACTATGATCAAAACTATAATCTTGACTACATAACCTGTGCTAATGCTCCTGATTTTATCTGCAGGCAATCTCAGATATTTGCTAAAGATTATGCTTCTGATACTAATGGATTAATTAATGGAGTAGAATATAGATATGTTGCATATACTGATGATTTAAGTCCTGCTATAATAATAAACCCTAAAGGTAGTGAAAGAATTCCTTTTGGTGTCCAACCAGAAGTAGTATATTTCGGTAAAGACGGAAAACAATATGGATTTACAAATTATGTTCCTTTTTGCAGTGATTTTGATGAAATTCCGTCTGATTCAAGCGGTTATTGTAGTGAGGTTAATCCTGACTTTGAGAACATAATGAATTGGGCAGAAAATCCTTATGCTGGAACTTATCTCACAACCATAACAGATAATTTTGGAAATCAAATTGTTGTTAATTATAAAAAGAATGACCAAGATAAAAACACCCCTTTTATAGACCAGATAATTGCAACTGGAGGGAGAAGAACAACATTTTCCTATATTGATGAAAACGGAGGTGAGCCTTCTAATTATGATATAAACACACGAGTTGAAAGAATTAAGTTCAGTGATTATAAAGGGGGATCTATACTTTATAGAACATATGAGTATACAGATGGAAATTACGGACCATTACTAATAAGATCCTGCATCACAAAAGATGAGTACAGCTGCGATTATGCAATTACTGGAACTAGTTATGTCTATGGGTATGACAGTGTTAGTCAGGAGCTAACTAGTGTTAAACTGCCAAGCGGTGCAACAATAGAATATACCTATGCCTGGCACTCAGATATTCCTTCAATTGATGCAACCAGAGGAGAAGAAATGCAAAAATATAGCTTAGGAATAAAACCCGCCAGAAGAGTTGTAATTAAAAGAACAATAAAAGATGGAGGGCTTTGTCCAGATGAAACAGGAAACTTAGTTTCTATCTGCTCTTGGCATTATAATTATGAAAAACAAGGAAGTAGTGGAGGCAGTGTTTTAGTAAAAACTAGTGTAACTGATCCTTATGGATATAAAACAGAGTATCTAGCATATCCCACAACAACTCCTACACTAGCACACCAATTTTAAGATGAAAAAGAAAATATTGATTTTAGGCTTTGGAATTTTATTACTAGTAATTTCGAGCATTTTAGCGTACACTCCGCAGTATCTTTATCCTGAAGATGTTTCATGGAAATCAGGATTAATTAAAGAAAAAATAATATATGGTGAAAATAATATTCCAATGCAAAAAGAAACAAGTTACTGGAGTTCTAGACCTCTTTTTACCAACCCAGACACAGGAAATTATGGTTTTAACACGAGAATTCCTGATGTTTATGGATTTAAACCAAAACTAATACGAACAGGAACAGGAGATAAATATGGAGCGAAATATTCTCAAAACCTAGCCTCTGTTCCGTACTTAGAAGGAACAGAGATAGTTATTTATGGAGAAGATAATTCTGGTTCTAAAACAAGCGCACAAAAAAGTGAGTTTGATTCTTATGGAAACCCTAAAGTTAGTTATAATTTAGGTTTTACAGGAAAAGAATACGGGCAAAGCTTGACTAAAACATTTAATGGAAATTATATTGTTAGAGATCCAAGATATGATGATAATACCCATTCAGTAACAGTGTATCCTCAATTTCTTAATCTTAAAGGACCATTAACTATAAACTCTGAAACTGATGTGGCTAAAAAAGATACTACAACTACCTACGCAACTTATGATTATGAAAGAGATTATTCTAAAGATTCGAGTTGGGGAAGTAATTTTCTTTATAGCCCTGAAATGTATGGGTGGGTTAGCCTTCCAAAAGAAGTACAAACAAAAGATTATCTCGGAAGAATTTTATCTACAAGCGTAACAGATTATGTTAAAGAAAAAAATGATTTAACTTCATGCAATGTTGTGCAAGCCACAGACTTTTTATGTGGATATCCTTCTGGCAGGTGTCCGAGATTAGCTCCAACCTATAGTATAACAGTTCCAGGAGAAATAAACTATCAAAGAGAAGGAACTTCTGAAACAGATCTCTTGGCTTTAAATGATGTTGCAACAAGAACCAGATTTAAGTATGATGCTTGTGGAAATCCTGTAGATATAACTGTAGAAGCAAAATACATAAAATTCCCAGAGTCAAACAAAGAGGATTTATTAGATTACGGAGCAGATGTTTACAGAAAAACTGCAATAATGACATATGACTCAAGTAAAATTAAACCTACAGAAGTCAAGGTTTTAAACCCAACTGATCCAAATCACCCTCTAGAAAGCCTATATATAAAAACAAAAGCAAATTATTATGGTGGTTTTGCACTTAGACAAAGTATCAATGAAAGACATGTTCCTGTAACTGTAGATTATGACGAGTTAGGAAGAATAACAAAAATAATTGGACCCTATGATACTGAAACTTTTCCTGGAACAAATATAACCTATCTAAGTGATGGTATCTCCCCTGGCTCCCAAGATAAAATAAAAGTTCAGGTTAAGAGAAAGGATAATATTTATTCAACAACTTATTATTTTTATGATGGTATGGGAAGGCTTGTTCAGACTCAATCTTTAGATGATGACAACACATTTATTATTTCAGGCAGTTTAATTGACGGAACAGGAAAAGTAATTAGAGAGTACAGGCCATTAAGGGCAATAGCTGAATATTTTGGAGAATTTCAGCTTAATTTTTATGAGCTTGGGCTTTTGCCTATTGCCGTTGGAGATTCTTATTACACAACCTGGATTGAATATACCTATGATGCATTAGGAAGAGTCAAGACAATAAAAGATACTGCTGATAATTCTATTGTGACAAAAAACTACAAGATTAGCGGAGAATTTGATATCCTAGAGCAACAAGATCCTAATAATAATATTCACACCTATTGGAATGATGCTAGGGGAAACCTTGTGGGGGTAGGGTTACCAGAACTATGAAAATAAAAAATATTTTAGGATTTGTAATAATATTAACAGCTTTGCTTTCACTAACTAGCGCTGCAAAGGTAGGTGAAGCTTGTTCAGGAATTGCTGGACTTGATCCTGGATCTAATTTATGTTTTAAAACTTATTTAACAGATCATGGAAAATTTTATGCATATTGTGATGGAGTTTGCAAGGTTGCTGATGGATTAAATGGAAATTGGGATTTTCCAACCTGGTGTGCAACTTATGGGAAAATCCTTGGGGATTGGCCAGGAGGTGTAACTTGTGAGGATATGGGTCCTATTTCAGGAAACCCTTCTAATGAAGATTTTGGTGCAGCATATAATTACAGACATAACCTTCTTAGTGTTAAGGACGAAGATTCACAAGATATAAGGAAGTATTTATATGATCCTTTTGGAGGAAACCCTTATGCATCCTGGACAAAAGAGTCTGGATTGATTTCATCTGCAATTGATCCTGCAGGAAAAGTAATGTATGGGGTTGATGCTAATAAAAATAAGGCAGTTAATTTTTACGACTCTCTAGAGAGATTAACAAGAACAAGATTTTATGATAGTCAAGGAATAGAAGATTATTGGATTGATTATTGTTATGACACTTTTTGCAACAATAATAATCCATGTTATGCCCAAGGATCTAGCAGTTATAATTTACTTTGTGAGATAAAACACAAAAACGGAAAAACTAGCTTTTTATATGATCTTAAAGCAAGAATAACACAAAAAACAATAACTATCTATGATGAATATCAAGGTTCTAGATCTTATACTTTTTCTTATTCATATAATAATGATGATAGTTTAGATACAGTAACCTTTCCTGAAGGAGATGCAATAAAATATGAATATAATCTTCTAGGACAATTAAATTCAATAGAATATAATAATGAAAAGATAACTAACTTAGAATATAATGAGTTTGGGGGAATAACTCAAAAAGAAATTGATCCAGAGGGAGATAATAAAGTTTTTGGAAGCTTTGCGTATGACAATAAAAATCAACTAGCATCTATCTATTATAGCAAAAACTCTCCATATAGCACAAATACCCAAAATCTTCTTTTTTCAAGAGGCATGCGTTATGATAAAGTTGGAAATATTGATGCAATAAGCTATATTATTGAAGCAAATAATCCAACTACTTTTATACAATCATATGGGCAACCAGATGAAGACTTTACCTATGACAACCTTTATAGGCTAACTAATGCAGACTATTTAACTTCAGGAACAAACTTTGAATTTTATTATAAAAATTTGCTTGGGGACCGGGAAAGTAAATTAATCAACGGACAGACAACAGATTATAATTACGAGAATAAAAAACTAACAAGCACAACATCCTCTGAAAATTCTGAATTTGATTATGATGAAAATGGAAATATAATTTTTTATAACGACCAAAGCAGAGGAAAAGAAAGCAATTACATTTATGATTCATTAAATAGAATGATAAAATCAAACACAAATAATATTGAGAGCTTTTATACTTATGACAATGCAAATCAAAGAGTTGTAAAGAGATCTGATCAGGGTACAACTTTTTATGTTTATGATGCTGGAAAAGTCGCTATGGAAGAAGAAATTCCTTTTGGAGGATGCTCTAGAACTTGTGGAGATCTAAATGGAGATAACATTGTTAATGAAGATGATTTAAATCTTTTAATAAACTATATCTGGGGATCAGGAATTGAAGTTACTCTTTGTGCTGCAAATGTTGATGGAGGTTTAGATAATTTGGTTGATTACAATGATGTTGTATATTTAGAAGAATATGTTAATCATAGAGGTGCTGCATTAAGTTGTTTTCCTGGAGAAACAAAATTATCTTCTGACCCAACACTAGGAAAAACAATTCTTGATCTTAGGACTGATTTAGAAGATAAATATTAGGAATAAGACAGATGAAAAAAAGAGGTATTGAGATTGTATTGGTTTTTATTTTAGTTTTTTCTAGGGTTTTTGCTGCTCCCTCATAATTTCCAATATCTAGGGCAGTATTTCTACCAGAATCACCAAGAAGAACTAAATTTGTTCCCTTATTGTCTTGAGAATCTTCATAATTCTTAAGTAATTCTTGGTATTTTCTCTCGAGTTCAACACCTTCCCATTTAGGGGAAGAATTGGTTTTTCCAGAAAATCTTTCTAATTGAGCAGCTAATACATTTGAGTCCAAGGCTGAAGCTAAAATAACTCCTCCAAATACCTCAATAAAATCCCTTCTATTCATGGCCTGAAAGAAGAATCAGTATTTATAAGTTTGACGATGGGGGATTTTATTTGATTGTTGGGGGAGTTGGGGGGAAAAGAAGTTTAAAATAGAATCCACAATAATCCTTAAAAAGATATGTACATTAAGATGACCATAAAGTTTATAAATACATACATTCTAATGTACATTAATAAAAAACATGGAAAGAGCTAAATTAGAAGAATTTAATCATTGGTGGATAAGTGGAAAAGTAGATACAGATTTAGCCTTGCCCTTTAAAAGAGATATCTATCCGGAGATAGAACATCATATGGATAAGCGATTTATATTGGCATTAGTTGGGCTTAGAAGAGTTGGAAAAACAACAACTCTATATCAACTTATAGAAAAACTAATAGAAACAAAGATTAATAAAACAAATATTTTGTTTTTCTCATTTGATGAGGTTTCAGCAAAATTAAACGAAGTCCTGGAAACCTATAAAGAAATCCATAACAAAGACTTCAGAGAAGAGAAAACCTATATTTTTTTAGATGAAATCCAAAAATACATTGGATGGGAAAATGAATTAAAAAAATATTATGATCTTTATCCTAAATTAAAATTTATAATAAGTGGCTCGGAATCTCTTTTCATAAGAAAAAAAACAAAAGAAACTCTTGCAGGCAGAATTTTTGAATTTACACTAACTCCTTTTACTTTCAGAGAATATCTTAAGTTCAATAATGTAAAGGAAGATGATTTTAAATATGAAACAAAAATCAAGCCTTTTTTTAATAAATTTGCAAAGAAGGGGGGTTTTCCTGAAACCTTTTCTTTTGAAACAGATAAAGATTTCAAAGAGTATATCAGGGCTTTAGTTGTAGATAAAATAATTTACAAAGATATCCCCAGAATGTTTAAACTAAAAGATCCAGATTTTTTAAGAATTCTTTTAGAATTAATCTCCACAAATCCTGGAATGTATGTTGATTATCAATCTCTAAGCAAGCAGTTTGAAAAAGATAGAAGAGTAATAAAAGATTATATTAATTATCTCAAGGAAAGTTTTTTGATAAGTATACTAGGTAATTATCGGAAAGGAAGTATAACTACTTTAAGAAAGAAAAAAAGAGCGTACCCCACAGATAATGCTTTGATTTATTTATACAAACCAAAAATTGAAGAAGATTTTTTTGGAAGAATGATTGAGACTCTAGCAGTAAATAAACTTAAAGCTTCATCATTCTGGAAGAATGGCGGAGAAATAGATATAGTTCATGATGATATCCCAATTGAAGTAAAGTATCAGGAAAAGATTAATTCAGAAGATTTTAAGACCATAAAAGAGTTTATGAATAAATTTGATAAGAAAAAAGGCCTGATGTTAACTAAAAATGAAGAAAAAGAAATCAAATTTAAAGAAGGCACAATAAAGTTAATTCCTTTTTGGAAATGGCTTTTGGAAAATGATTCTAGGAAGAAGTAGTTAGCTCAGTAAAATCCTTGCAGTGTTAATGTGAGATTAATCTTGGGATTATCTTACTTATTAATGGATAAAGGGATTATTGGAATTGGTTATGCTTGGATGATTGGGCAGGGGATTGTAAGTGCAGGTTACTTATTGTTTTTTAGAAGATGAATCGTTTTCTTTTATAACACAAAGTAGATAGTATTAGCTGGATAATTCTCTATCTGGAAAGATTTATAAAGATACATCAATTAGTTAAAATATTACTAATTGATGTTAAAAAAGATAGAGAATATGAAAATCAAAAATAAACTAAAAAAAGAAAATAGTAAGAAGAAAATAAAGTCGCTTTCACAAAAAGAAGTGGAAATTATAGCTTGGCTTGAATTTTATCAGAAGTATTTTTTTAAAATAAAAGAAATAGAACAATTTTTTAGAGATAAATCGCAGAGGTATAATACTTTTAAAAGTCTTTTAAAAAAGAAAAGAATTGTTAAGCTTAATAAAGAAAAATATTATCTTATTCCAATAAAAGCAAGAACAGGTGGTTGGGCAGAAGATCCGTTTATACTTGCAGATGAAATTTTTAATGGAAGAGATTACTTTGTCGGTGGATGGACTGCTGCTAACTTTTGGAGACTTACTGATCAAATACCTTTTTCTATAGAGGTCTTTACAACTAAAAGACAAGGTGAGGTAAATATACTAAATACAAAATTTATCTTCCATAGAACAACCCATGAAAAAATTAAAAAAGCAGTTATTAGAAAAATTGCAGGTCATGAGTTTAAGATACTAAACAAAAAGGAATCTAAAAAATGGTTGAAATCAAGAAAATCACTAATATAGAATTAAATGTAATCAATTCTGAACATCCTTTTCAGAGGAAATTACTGGTAAAGGATTATTTTTTAACTTTACTTCTTTATTTGATTAAAGATGTTAAAGGAATTTATTTTAAGGGGGGAACTGCTTTAAATAAAATATTTCTTAATTATGCAAGATTGTCTGAAGATATTGACTTTTCTTTAACACGTGAAGTATCAGATGTTAAAAAAGAGGTAGTTGAAGTCATTGAAAAATCAGGGCTATTTGGAAATATAACTTACGATAAAAATGTAGAAGGTTTTCTTAGAATTGTTGTTGAGTATATTAGCTTTGATGGAGAAAATGATAAGATATTCATAGATTTGAATAAAAGAGCAAAACTTGCCCTTCCATATGAAAATCATAAAGTTAATCATTTTTATATTCCATTTATACCAGAATTCTCTATAAAGACAGTTGCAGAGGAAGAATTAATTGTTGAAAAAACTGCTGCTACAATTAGTAGGAACAAGCCAAGAGACCATTATGATGTTTATATGCTATTAAAGAAAGGCATGCCAATAAATATGGAGCTTGTAAAAAAGAAATGCCATGAATCAGGAGACGAGTTTTCTATAATAAAAATGTTCAACAAAGCAAAAATGTTAAAAAATAGATGGGATAAAGATATGACTTCACTTATTGCTGAGCCCATCGCTTTTCAGGAAATCATAAAATTCTTATCGAGGCATTTCAAGCTTAAAGAAGAAAAAGAAAAACTCAAGAAAAAATAGCAAGGTTACTTATTAATGGATAAAGGGATTATTGGAATTGGTTATGCTTGGATGATTGGGAATGCTGTTGTTAGTTTGATTTATTCTTTCATTGGATTTGAGTCATAACAAAAAACTTGTTCATCTAATCACAAAAATATTTATATAGTCTTAGTTCTTGAAAAAAGAATGGGTTTAAGAGGAAATAAAAAAAGTGTAACAAATTTCTCTATTATTCTTGCATCTATAATTTTTCTTTCGGTTATATTTAGTTCTGGTTTTGTTAGTGCCTTGCCAGAAGAATGTAATTATCCTACCGATCTACCTCGATCTTGTGGGGCAGATTCTAATTGTTTGGGAGTTCAAATATGTTTAGAAGGTGGATTTTGGAGTGCGTGTGATTATACTGATTCAAATACTCTGACTTGCGATGATCGAGAATATTATTGTGATGATACAACAAGCTGTGCTGGAGGATATGCTATTTATTATACCTGTTCTGAAGGAATGTGTCAAGACCACACAGATAATTCTGATGAAACAGGATGCCAAGGAAAACAGTGTGGAAGTTGTATACAAAGCGGTTGTGGAATAATTCCAGATGGAAATTGGAATACTCTAGACTATTTATTAAGCGGAACAAAAACATGTGATGCTGTTGGAGTTTGTTCAACCTCAACTTGTTCTTATGCTCATGTTTGTTCTGACTGGGATTTATTTGATGATTCTCCTTGGGTTCCAGATTATTTATCTGTATCTGCTTGTAATGCTGCCTGCGACCAGGATAGTGATTGCGGAGATAATTCTTGCTCAGAAACATATTATGATTCTTGTGATGGATTTTATTTAACAGATTATAATGGGAATGAAATTTTTGATAGTTTACAAATAAATGATTTTTGTGAAGATACTTGTAACCAAGATTCTTGCTCATGTGTAGGTTGTACTCCAGACTGCTCTGCTATGCCAGTAAAACCATATTGTTCTACAGAGTGTGAAGCAGAATTACCTAGTGAATCAACTTGCAATGATGGTTTAGACAATGACTGTGATAGATATACTGATTGTGAAGATAGTGATTGTGCTGGGGAGTTAGGACCAACAGGGGCAATTTGCTGTCAATCAAACGAAGATTGTAATCCTTTAGATTCAGATTATTGCTCTGGTGATTCAATAATGCATGATGAAGGATATTGTACACAATCAAATACTTGTGATAAAGAAACATATGAAAGATATGACTGTAATGAAGAAAACTATAATTCTTGCGATGAAGACTGGACAGTGCATAATGATTTTACCTGCACGGAGGATGATGGGCCTAGATGTATATTAGATCTCACAACACCACTTGAAGATTGTAATTTACTAGATGATAAATATTGTGGTGAAAAAGATCAACTCAGGTTTATAAATGGTTATTGTGCTGATGGTGCTTGTCTAACTAGCGATGAATTATTAGAAAATTGTTATTATGTGGAAAGATATTGTATGGACTTTAAGTTATGGGAAGAAACAGGATTTTGTGATCCAGTAGAAGAGATTTGTGATAAGGATATTCTTGAAGTTCAGGCTTTTGAACAAAGTTGTAATGACCAAGAAGATAATGATTGTGATGGATTCATTGATTGCGAGGACCCTGACTGCGATATGACTCCTCCTGAAACAACAAAAAGATATGGAAACCCTTTTTATTCAAATGATTTTTTCCACTGGATAAATTCATTTACATTAATTAGTTTATTTGCAACAGATCCGGTTGGACCAAATGAACAGTGTGCTTCTGACAGTGTTATTACTAAATACAGGACTTGCTTAGATCCAGGATGCTATGAACCAATATTAAGAACACCAGAAATAATCCAGCAAGCTTGCAGTTGCCCAGAAGAAACTCCATGGCAAACATACACTGCTGAACAACCATTTAATATTCCAGAAGATTCAGAACATTGTATTGAATTTTATAGTGAAGATGCTTTAGGAAATCAAGAAGACATAACTTCTCAATGCGTCTATGTTAACACAGTTGGACCAACACCAATTAAGACACTTGAAGAACCATATACACAGTGGCACCCTACACCAGATCTTTTTGAAGAAGACGGAGTAACGCCAAATCAAGAACATACATACTTTTATCCTGAAATAGTTGATAAATGTTGGAATGATGGAGAAGATCAAATAGATTGCTGGAAAGTCACAAAAGACACAAAAATAACAATGGATTGTGAAGAAGTAGCAGATCATCCTCCTACAATAAAAGGCGTTTGCTTTAAAGTTGAAGTAGATGCTGAAGATGCAACTCAACAGTATTGTAGACAATATGAAGGAGAAGATTGGTATCAAGATGGATCATGTTGTGTTGAAAGAACAACAATAGATTATTTCAAATTTAAAGAAGAGTCAGAACACAACCTTGCATACTATTGTGTTGATGTATTAGACAATAAAGGACCAGTAGATGATGAAAAATTCAAGGTAATTGGCGACATGTTTAAAATAAGAATTAATGACAAATGGAATTTAATTTCTGTTCCATTCAAATTATTAAATGATGACCCTGCTGAAGTATTTGAAAATACAGAGAGTATAAAGACTGTGTGGGGTTATAACGCAGAAACAAAGAAGTGGAATGTTTATAGATCTGATCAAATTAGCGAAACAAATAGTTTAGATTCAATAGAACCAGGTTTAGGATACTGGGTTTTAGCAGATTGTGAAAATCCAAAAGATACATTTGATAATCACCTTTATGGCTGTGGCGGCCCTAGTGGCGACAAATGTGACATGTTAGTGGTTGGGGGAAGTTTATTCAACGCTGGCCCTGTGTTACCTCCAAGTCAAAAAATTGTAGAAGGTTGGAATTTAATTGGTTATTATGGAACAGATGGTAGGTGGTGGTATCAAGGACCAGATGCATGGTATTTCAAAGACTCTAAAGAAGCTTCTTGTGCATTATATTCCTTAAGAAACTTTAACGGAGGCTTTAATTGGAATGCTTTAGTTAGTTACTGGGAACCATATAATACAGATGGAGATTCTCACACATCAGTATGGCAATATTATGATGACGGATGCGATGAGATGAATCCTGGAGCAGGATACTGGCTTGCAAGTGATGTAGAAGACACATACAATCCTACCACCATGTGTGATGATGAAATGTGCAATAATCCCCCCACAATATATTAACTGATTATATAATCTAAAACAATTAGAATTCTCTTTTTTAATCTTCACAACACATAAATATTTTTAAAGAAAAGGACCAATAAATATCAATGAAAAAAAGGAGTTATTTTGTATTTGCACTTTTTTTTAGTGTTTTATTCTCAGCTGGCTTTATTTGTGCAATTCCAGGCATCCCCCATCAATTTTACGGCAGTGTTACTGTAAATGGTGAGCCTGCTCCAGATAATAATATAGTAAGAGTGAGTGTAGAAGATGACATTTATATGACTGTAACAAAAGATGGGCGATATGGATATTCACCAAATATATTTTATGTTGAAGATCCTGAAGGAAATAGAGAAGGGAGAACAATTTTCTTTTATGTTGGAGGAAAGCAGGCAGAAACAAGAATATTTGAGAATAATGGCTATACTAGATTAGATCTTTCACTAACAACTTTCTGCGGAGATAATTATTGTTTAGGGGATGAAACCTGTGGAACATGTGCAACTGACTGTGGAATTTGCACAAACCCGCCGGTAATAACTATTGATTCTCCAAAAGAAATTACTTATGATACCACTAAGATAAATTTAGATGTTTTTGCAGATCAGCTAATACTTTTATGGATGTATTCTTTAGACACAAATAATTTTATAACTTTCACTCCAAACATTACATTAACATTAAACAACGGAAATTACACTATTACAATCTTAGCAATAAACAAAGTTTATCAAAGTGGAAATAATGAAGTTTCATTTACAGTCAAGGTTCCATACTGTGGAGATTTAATTTGCAATGGTGGTGAAACATGCTCAAGCTGTGCTTCTGATTGCGGAAGCTGTCCAGGAAGCTCTTCTGGATCAAGCAGTGGATCATCTTCAGGAAGTTCTGGGGGAGGATCAAGTGGTGGAGGGATTGTAAAATTAAACACAACAAATTCAACAAATAACACGCTTACTAATTTAAATTTTGAAGAACAAAATAATAATCAAGACGAAACTCAAAACAATGAAAACCAGGAGACAGAAGAGCAAAACAAAAAAACAAGTTCAAAAATTACTGGAGCTCTCGTCGCTATTGGAGAAAAAATAACAAAGCTAAAATCTTTTATTGCTATTGTTTTTATATTAGTAATTGCTGCTGCAGCAATTTTTATTTCAGCTAAAAGAGTAAAAGAGAGAAAAAGATCAAAATTCATCGGATAAGAGTAATAACAAAATCTTATTTTCTCGACGACAACAATACTTTTAAAGAGAACCACTCTAAAATGATTATGGAAAAAGAGAGAACTACATTCTGCCCTTATATATATCATAGTTATACGTATAACAAGTATAACAAGCTAACACCTTGTTTTACAGGGTTTTTAAAAAAGTTGAAAGGAGGTTATAAATAAAAGAAATGAGAAAACTAGTATTAAGTATTTTAATGCTAGGAATCCTATTAGCGATTGTAGGAAGTGTCAGCGCAATAAATTGTGTTGAGGATGAATATTGTTCAACTGCATGTCATGTGGTCATAGATGAACCCCAAGAAGGAGATTACTATGATCCTGTAACAATCAGTTGGCACTACGAGGGAACTTGTAGGCCTGTTGAGTACTCTTTGTATTACCAAGAAGGTAGTTGTGAGGGAGATAACTGGCAAAATATCGAACATGATTTAGGAGCTATTACTACTACCTATGAATGGGATGTTACTGACTTTGAAAGTGGAGAATACTGTATTGCTGTTAACATGGATCAATTATCTGGACCAGATGCTGGAAGCACTACTGGAGTCTTTATCTTAGATTTAGATGATCCTGAATTAGAAATAATTGTAGGAGATCCTAAGGTAATTGATGGAGAAGACACCTATGTTAATCAAGAAACACCAATAACACTAGAATGCACTGATGATGGTGAATATGATAGTGGAGTGGATTACATAGAATACAGCATAAACGGCGGAGAGTGGATGACTTATGATGAACCATTCACCTTTTGCGAAGATTCACACCACACTTTGGAAGCAAGATGTGTCGACATGGTTGGAAAATACGATGAAAAAGAAAAAGATTTCATTGTTGATTCAGTTGGACCGGTAGTTTCTAGAATAGTTGGGATGCCAAATATTCCTACTGAAGGAGGCTACTATGTTACAGAAGACACAGAAATCTGCGTTAGTGCTATGAATGATGAAGAAGAACCTCACCCTGTTCCTGGAGAGATCACACTTGGCTGTAAAGGAGTTGAGTTAGATGATGACAATTGTTTTCATTATACAGAAGACTCTGAACACCAATTGTATTGCTGGGCAGAAGATGCCTTAGGAAACACTGGAGAGGAAGATTGGACTGACTTTGTTGAGTCACAAGCTCCAATAACAACTGCTTCATTTGAGGGCCCTTATTACACAGACGGCTATGCTGAGTGGATTGATGGAGTTTCAACTGTTGCACTAAATGCAGTTGACCCAGAACCACACCCTGTAGGAGTTGAAACAACTTACTATAGATATGAAATCGTGGATGATGAATACTGCCGTGGAGAGCAATATGAAGATGTTATATCACTATCTTCAGTAGATGAATACGAAGAAGAGTGGATGACTTATGAAGGACCATTTTCAATCCCAGAACAATCTTGCCATATGATAGAGTACTACTCTATTGATTTCTTAGGAAACCAAGAAGAAGTTGGCCACACTTTCGTATTTGTTGATAAGACCGCTCCAACAACTCATAAAGTAGTTGGAAGACCTAATCACCAATGCGGAACAAACGACAATGAGTGCGAAGAAGGCTGGGACTATATTGTTACAACTAACACAGACATAGAACTAAGTTGTACAGATAATGAACCACACCCATCTGGAATAAAAGAGCTATGCTACCAAGTAACTCTAGACGGAGATGCTCAAGGCTGGAATTGTGTTCCATCTGATGAAGTAATTGTTCAATTTCCTGAAGAATCTGAACATTTATTAGAGTTTTACTGCGTAGATAATGTAGATAAAACTTCTGAAATAGATTCAGAGCTCTTTAAAGTAGAAGGAGAGCAGGTTACTATTGATTTGTACAAGAAATGGAATCTTATATCAATTCCTTTTAACTTGATCAGCAGCGACATTGAGGAAGTATTTAGTCAAATTTCAGACGATGTTGAAGTAGTTTGGAGCTATGATGAAGATGGCTGGCATGTTTATTCTCCTGAAGGACCATCAAACCTGGATGTAATTGAACCAGGATATGGCTACTGGGTTAAAGCTAAAGAAGACACTACATTGGTTGTCGGAGGTAGCTTATTAGGCCCTGCACCAGGTGTTCCTCCAAGCAGAGAATTACAAAAAGGATGGAATTTAATTGGACACTATGGAACAGAAGAAAAATCTGTTTACTGTTCATTATTCAGCCTTATTGACACATCTGTAGGATATCCTAGATGGAGTGCATTATTCGGATATGATGCACCAAGTGACAACTTCATTTCATTGAATGCCATGAACCCAGGAGATAAAACAAAACCTGGAAAAGGGTATTGGATTGAGATGGATGTTGATGACCTATATAGTCCAGCAACAACTTGCTGGGGTTTTAGTGATTAATTTTAATTTTTTATTTTTCTTTTTCTTTATTGTTTTTCTTTCTTTATCTTAATGGAAGTTTTGTTTTTTTGTTATTAAGGAATATAAAAATTTATAACTATTCTTTTCTTTATTAATTCATGAAGAGAGGTAGCAGCATTGTAGTATTTTTATTTATTTTAGCTTTATTTATTTTTAATTCTGGAATTATTCAAGCAAAAACTACAACCTATATCTATGCTGGAAACTTAGTTGCATCAAAATCTTCTGATGAACAAAAAACCCAGTATTATATTCAAGATCATTTAGGATCAAATGTAAAAGTTGTTGATACAGGCATTGAACAACAAAACAAGTATTATGCATTTGGTGAAACAAATTCAATTGGTGCAAGTGAAAATGATTATAAATATACAGGAAAAGAATTAGATTCAGAAACTGGTTTGTATTATTATGGTGCTCGGTATTATGATCCAGAGCTTGGAAGATTTGTGCAGGCTGATGTTGTGACCGGAAGTTTACAAGATCCTTTAAGCTTGAACAGGTACGCTTATGTTAAAAATAATCCTTTGAAGTTTGTTGATCCAAGTGGAAATGCAGAGAAAACAGCTAGTTTTAGTTACGGCGCTACTGCATCTTCTCAATTTAATAAAGGTTATGGAATTACTTATGGGATTACTGGGGATGTTTCTGATTTTGGATTTGGAAAAAAAACAAAAGCAAAACTTAATTTTGATTTCTCAACAGGAGGAAAAAACATAATGGCAGAAGCAATTCATCCTGTTTTTGGAACTTGGTCTGGATCACTCTCTGGAGAAATTACTGAAAATGTTAATTGGGAAATAGAACACACTTCGACAAATAGCGTGGCAGAAGGTGTGGAAAATGAACTTGTTGGACCCTACTCTTCTGGATATTTAGGGCAAGAAAATCAGTTAACATCAACCCACGAAGGAGAAAATATTGAAAACTCTATTGGGGTTGCACAAATTGATTCTTATGGATCTGTTCCGAGTTTATTAAATTTAGACACTTCTCCAATTCTTTTTCCTACTGAAGACAAAACCAGTAGGGAAGGACTACTATTAAGAAACAAGGTTACTTTTGAAGGGGGGGGAGCAATAAGTATGGCTATGATTATTGATCCTAATAATGATGATGTTATAGCAATGGGGTTTTCAACATCTCCCATTAAAACAACAAAAAGCGGGAGTAAATATTCTGTATCAGGAACATTTATTTCTTCAGGAAATGATGTTAATTATGGAGTTTCTTTAAATCTTAATTTTTAATTTGATCGAATTCTTATAAAAACTCCAGAAAAGATGTCATCTTTAAATTTTGCATCGTCATAATTAATTCTTCTTAAATCTGTTCCGATATTTATTCTTTTAGAAAGATCATAACCTATTTTTAAACCAAAAGAAATATTATCTTGGGTTATAGATCCTGGAGAAAAATCCAGGCTACTTAATCTAAAAATATAAGGGGACAATAAAAATTTTCCTCCCTTAATATCCCCAGCAAATCCAATATTTATTAGAAAATCGTTGTCTCCATTATTGTTCGAATAAGATCCCCCATAGTGTAGTCCAAAAGAGGTTGGAGCTTTTGCTTCTACATTAATCTGATATGCCTTCTCTTTATCTCCTAAAAAAGACACTGAGACCTCCCTATTATCTTTACTTCTCTCTAATTCTTTTGAATTTACATCTCCAACTAAGAGTGCCATGGTGGCTAATGCTCCAATTAATGTTGTTAATCTATTCATTTTATACCTATTTTTAGTGTTGTGTAACTATTTTAAACCTTTCTTCTTCATCAAATTAAAGTAACAACAAAAAACTATATGTACGACGACAACAATGCTTTTAAAGATCAACCCAATCAAATTCCTATGGAGAAAAAACTGCTTGTATTTACTGCCTTAATTTTTATGACTACTCTAGTACTTGCTGAACCACCACTTCCTTCTGCTTTTTACGGAGCAATCACAGTAAATAATGAGAGCATTCCAAACGGATATTTTTTAAATGCAAAAATTAATGGAGTCTTAAGTGGAGAGTGCGCAATAGTAGACGGAACATATGGATACGAAAATAATGCTTGTGTTATTGTCTCTTATGATGATAATGTACTAATTGACTTTTATATAGGGGCCACACAAATCGGTCAAAGCACTTTTATTGATAAGGCTATAACTAATCTTAATTTTAATTTGAACAGTCTTCCAGAATATAATGGCAATTCTGCAAATGGAATCTGCGATGTAGATTTAGGGGAATGCTATTTTAATATATTAGATTGTGATGCCTCAAAAACAAATGCTTGTTCAGGAAATAATGCTTGTGATTCTTTAATCGGGGAAACATGCTCAAACACACCTCAAGACTGTGGAAGCTGTCCAGGAAGCTCTTCTGGATCAAGTAGTGGATCATCTTCAGGAAGTTCTGGGGGAGGATCAAGTGGTGGAGGGAGCCATAAAACAAATACCAACACAACAAATAACAGCAACATTATTGTATTAAGTGCAAAAAATCAAGATTTTGGAACTTCAAGTAAAGATTCAGATCTTAGCAGTTTAGAAAACCAAGACAATAAAAACACAGATTCAGAAGATAAAAAAGCAATAGGAAGTTTTGTAAAAGAAATACCCATAGCAGCGATAGTAATCCTTGTTTTTATTATTCTCACAATAATATTGGGTGTTTTATCTAAAAGATCTAAAGAAACAAAAAACATTCAAGCAGCAATTTCTGAAATTCCTAAAAAAGAAAAAGATTCTTCAAAAAAAAGGGGTGTTAAGGAAATTAAGGTAGTAAAATTTTCTGACAGAATGAAAGAACTTAAAGAACAAAAAAACACCTCAAAAGATGAAAACAAATAAGATTTTTTTATTATTAATAATAGTATTAATAACTCCTTTAATACTAGCAACAACTTTTCCAGGTATTCCTCATCAGTTTTATGGAAATGTTAGTATTAATGGAGAAAGTTCTAATACAGGGACAATAACAACAAAAATTAATGATGAAATTGTGGGAGAGGCAGGTATTTCTAATGGGAAATATGGATATGAACCAATCTTTTTTATTGAAGATCCTGATTATATTTTTAATGGCAAAAAAATAACTTTTTATATTAATGGAATAAATGCCACAACTTTTATATTTGAAAACGGTGCAACAACAAGGCTTAATTTAGAAATTTTTGGATATAATTGGTCTTGTGGCAATAATTATCTAGATTCTGGGGAAGAATGTGACGATGGAAATAATATAAATGGAGATGGATGTTCTACAACTTGTAAAATTGAATCAACAGGACATGTTTGTGGAAATTCTGTTCTTGAAGAACATGAAGAGTGCGACAATGGGACTTCTAACGGAGTTAGATGTGATAATTCTGATAGTTCCTGCACTTATTGCAGCTCTTATTGTAGAATAATAGATCTTGGAAAAGAAAAAGACACAAACAGCAAAAACAAAAATAACAGACAAATAGAGCTTACAAGTTCTTGTGAGCCTAATTGGGATTGCACAAACTGGGGAGAATGTAGTGATGGCATTATGCAAAGAGAGTGCAAAGACACAAACAATTGTGCTTTTGCAATAAACAAGCCCCTTGAAGAAAAAGCATGCAGTGCTTTTGGGCTTGTTAAACTTGCACTATCAGACAAACAAGACAGCTCTCTTCTTGCTTTGCTTGCTCTTTCTTTAGCTATTATTGGCATTTTAACAGTTATTGTGAATAGGTTTTTTTAAAGAAATTTCAAGGTGTTTTCTAGCTCAAAAATAAATTACCACTTTATGATAGCGATATTGTGTCTTTTAAGTAGTAACAAAAGGTAAGGTTTATAAAGAACATTTCCCATAATAAGATATGGAAACAAATCAAACTAAATTAGAAAAATTAAGTAAACAAAAACTTATTGAAATGGTACAAAAGTATCAAGAAAAATTAGCAATTAGAGATGAATTTGAACATATTCTAAGAATTGACTCAATAAGATCTTAATCCTTATATCTTAAAAATCTAAATCTCAGATCTGACTCAATAGCAAGATATTTAAATTGTTATTTGCCTATATTTTTGTAGACTAGGTTGGCAGGTTAGCCCTCTGCCGCTTGCAAACGGGCTTTATGGCAGACTGCGAGGAGGGGCGTGAGAGATGTGTCAAAAAGTCTTTATTTGGACGTTGACGTTTTGTCCGCTTTGATCTTGCAGATGCGAAACGGGTCAGGCCTTGATCGGAGCAGCCCTAAACATTTGTTAAGGTGCTTGGCGGGTCGCAAAGCCGAGAAAGAATAAAGGGAGCTTTTTGGTATGTTTTGAGCAAACCTCTGAGTCTACGCTAAGACACCTACGGTTTCTTTAGCTTAATCTTCCCTTAAAAAAAATTCAACACTGAATTCATTATGGCACTTAACTTAATCTTCCCTTAAAAAAAATTCAACACTGAATTCATTATGGCACTTAACTTAATCTTCCCTTAAAAAAAATTCAACACTGAATTCATTATGGCACTTAACTTAATCTTCCTTAAATAAATAAAAAGCTCATAAGATAGGCATCTTTTTATATTGTAATTAATTCTCTTTTTTATGATGAAAAGATGTGATAAAACTGGCCAGTTTTATCTTTTGGCTGCAATTGTAATTATTGCTTTAGTCATAGGAATTTTATCAATAACAAACTACTCAAGTAAAAAAGAAAATTCAAGAGTTTATGAACTAGCTGAAGAACTAGAAATTGAATCATCTAAAATACTAGATCTAGGAGCAGTAACAGGCAACTATCCCTGGGACTCTTTTACAAGAAATTTTACAAATTATGCGGGCAAAGATATAAATATAATATATGCCATTGGTAATTTAAGTGATCAAGATGTTTTTAGATATAATGAAATCGGAGAAAAAGAGATGGTTTTAAATTATTTTCAAGATCCAAAAGTAATTGTTACACTAGAACAAACCAATTATACATTTACCTTTAAACCAGGACAAAACTTTTATTTTATAATAGCACAAAAAATAGGCGGAGACAAATATGTTGCAACAAATGAATAAGTTTGGAGTGAGTATAATGATTGGGTATGTGCTACTTATTGGCATGGCTGTTGTAATGGGCGGAGTAATGTATGCCTGGATGAAATCTTATGTGCCTCAGTCAGATATTGAATGCCCTGAAGGAGTTTCTTTAGTAATAAATGACTATGTTTACAACTGCTCTAATTCAACTTTGAATATAACTTTAAAGAACAATGGAAGATTTGATATTGCAGGGTATTATATTAAAGTCACAAATAACAGCGAGCAAACTATAGCAACAACAGATATTTCAACTAACCTAATAAACACTGGAGGAAGTATGTACAAATACTCTTATGCTGTTCTTTTCAAGGCAGGAAATGAGAACAGTTTTAATCCAAACAATGAAACACAAAACTTATTTGATGTTTCTAAGATTACTAATGGGGTAAAGAGGATAGAAATTATTCCAGTAAGATGGCAAAAAGAAAATAACAAACTTAGGTTTGTTGGATGCGGCGAAACAACAAAATTTAAAGAAAGTATTGTCTGCAGTGATTAATATAAAAGTTTAAAAATAAGAAGAGATTATTAATAAAATGACTAAAAAACGAGGAATTTCTCCTGTTATTGCTACAGTTCTCTTAATAGCAATGGTAATTGTTATTGCCCTTATAATATTTTTATGGATTCAAGAGCTTGGAGGAGAAACAATCACAAAATTTGAAGGTAAAAATATAGAGCTTGTTTGTGGAGATGTAGAGTTTACTGCAGAGTATTCTGGTGGAGAAATATCTATATCTAACACTGGAATTGTTCCCTTATTTAATATGAGAGTAAAAATTGAGGGGGATAAGACATATTCAACAAAAAATATTAATGAGATGGGAGACTGGCCAGGCACTGGCTTAGGACAAGGAGGGGCATTTACTTCTAGTGGTGCTTCAGGAATTATAGGCTCTTCTGAAAAGTTGGTTTTAATTCCAGTTTTAATTGGAACTTCAAGTAAAGGAGAGAGAAGCTATGTTTGTAGAGAAGAACAGTATGGCTATGACATAATAATATAAAATGGAAAATAAAAAAGGCCTATCTTCTATTATTGCAACACTCATGCTTATTTTACTAACTCTTGTATTAGTAGGAATATTATGGACAGTAATAACTAATCTCTTTAACAAAAATATTAGTGATACTGAAAGCTGCTTTGATATTTTTGATAAAGTGCAGGTAAATGAGCAGTATACTTGTTTTAATGCAACAACCAGTGAATTGCAATTTTCAATAAGCATGGGCGACATCTCAGTTAGCGAGGTTTTAATTGCTATTTCTGGAAACGGACAAAAAAAGAGCTTTAAATTAAGTAACGACGATCAAACCTTTAACTTTCTTAGACCATATAATGGAAACTATAATGCTAATGTTAAACTCCCATTAAATAATTCTGGACTAACTTATTTTTATAACTTATCTAGCCAGGGATTTAGTGGCAAACCAGATAAAATAGAACTAGCTCCTGTTATCAAGGGAACCCAGTGTGATGTGTCTGACTCAACAACAGAGATTATTTATTGCACTTCGCTTGTGAACTAAGGAAAATATTATAAACTTTCTTTAACTTTTTTATGAATGAAAAGGGTGTTGGAAAGAGTTAAAAGAAAGCCAAAAATCTTCAATGTTTTAAATTTAGTTTTGATTGGATTTTTTTTGGTTGAATTACTTCTTATTGTTGATTATAATTTTACTGGAAATGCTATTATGAAGACAATTGATAGAACTATTGGTAGTGTTAGTGAGGATGTTAGAGAGGAAGGCAAAATAATTGTTCCTAGTGAACAAGCGGTTTTAACAAAGTCTGTTGAGCAAAAAATAGAAGAAGAAAATCAAAAAATAATTGCTGTGGAACCAGAGCCTGTTACGACTTCTACTTGCTATGACTCTGATGGTTTAAACAGTTTAATGACTTCTGGCTATGTTGAAGTTGATTCTGAAAAGTTTTACGATTATTGTGATGGAGATACTGCTTATGATTATTATTGTAAAATTCCTTCAAAAAGCTCTAATTTTATTGGAAATATTATAAAGATGATTGGAAATGCAATATTAGGAAAAGAATATGCAAGCACTTCGAAAAACTGCAAGGACTTTGGTGAAAATTATTTCTGCGAAGAAGGAGTTTGTGGGGAGGGAAGTGAGTGTACTCCAACACAAGAAATCTGTGATAATCTTGATAATGATTGTGATGGAAGTATTGATGAGGGGGGAGTTTGTGATGGGGAAGGTGTTGGGGAATTAATAGGAAAAGAAGAAGACTTAACTATCTCTGAAATTAATGAAATAATAAAGCAACAAGGAGCGTTATGGGTTGCAAAAGAAAACCCAATTTCTAAATTATCTGATGAAGAATTTAAAAAGTTGTTGAGTTTAAAACCACCCACTCAAAAATATTTGGATAGGATGGAACAACCAAAAAAAGTAACTACAAAAAGTGTTGCAGGAGCAGATGGTCTTCCTGATTTTTTCGATTGGAGAGATTATCATGGGAAAAATTATATAACTCCTATTGGGGACCAGATGGGATGTGGAAGTTGTTGGGCATTTGCCGCTATAGCATCCTTAGAAGGATCTGTAAACGCTTTTTATAATAATCCTAATATTGATTTGGATTTGTCTGAACAAGATTTAGTTTCTTGTTTTCATGGTACAGGATGTGATGGAATTCATGATTATGAAATAGAAGAAATATTCTCAAGTTATTTTCAGAATACTGGTGTTGCAACAGAAGAGTGCTTTTCTTATACAGCAACAAATGATGATTGTAATAATAAGTGTTTAAATTGGCAAGAAAGTGCTTGGAAAACTTTAGGTTACGAATCTGTTGATTTAAGTGCAAATTTACAGGAAAGAGTGAATAACATAAAACAAGCCATAATTAATCATGGTCCTGTAGAAGTTGGAATGATGGTTTACGATGATCTTAGATCTTATGATGGAGGAATTTATTCTCGTGTCAGTAGCCAGTTTATATTTTATCATGCTGTAACAATAGTTGGGTGGGGAAACTATGATGGTTTGGATTATTGGATTGTAAAGAATTCTTGGGGTAATGATTGGGGGGAAGAGGGTTATTTTAGGATAGCTGTAGGGATGTGTTGGATTGATTCTTGGTTTGCTTTTGCTATTACAGAACCAAATCCTCCTTACGTAATAAATAAAACTTGTCTAGATGAAGATAGTGATGGTTATTGTTATTGGGGTTTAGGAATTAAGCCTTCTGGAGGTTGTCCAATTTGTAATGATTTAACTTATGATTGTGATGACACAAACTTTCTCTTATATCAGGATTGCAATATGATTTCTTTGGGTAGTTTAAGTATTGATTCTGTTCCTAGTAGTGCAGATGTTTATGTTCAGGACCAAATTTCAGAGAAGTATATTTATAAGGGTGAAACACCACTACTTTTTGATCTTAATCCTGGCATAAGGAAAATTAAACTCACTGAAGAGGATTATGGAGATTTTTTAATTGATGTAATTGTTAATGAAAATCAGGTTTCTCATTTAAACCCTGAATTAAAACCCCCTTTACAAATAAAAAACCCTATAGACTATGATGTTTTTAGGACAGGAGATATTTTTAAGATTAAAGGCGTTAATTTATATGAACAAAATATTGAAAGTTATGTTGTTGAATATGAAATAGAATCAGATCTAGGTAACTGGAGATTTATTTCAAGTGGAAATGAGATAATGAGTGATACTATTACATATTTTGATACTAGAGATTTAACAGAGTGTATAAGTATCAGGCTTAGTGTTGTTAGAGATGATGTGTCCTATTCAAGTACAAGCGTAGATAATGTGTGTATTGATGAAAGATTCAAAGATGGTTGGCCAAAAATATTTGAATGGGAAGGAAACGAGTGCAACGGACAGCCATGTGAATTGTCTGGGGATTTAGCCTCTACTGTAAGTGATATAAATAATGATGGGTTAAAAGAGATTGTGTTTATGATGCCCCCAAATAAGTTATTTGCTATAGATTATAAGGGAGATTTACTCCCAGGTTTTCCTGTTGATATGCCCTATGGAGGGGGGCAGGAAATACTTGATCATGTATCAAGTGTTGGGGATATAAATAATAATGGATATGAAGAGATAGTTTTGATTGCAAGAACTTCTGGTTTTGCAAGTTTGGTTTATGCCTATGATTATCAAGGAAATTTGGTTGATGGGTGGCCTGCAGAAGCTGGAGGATACATGAAAAATGCACCTGTAATAGCTGATGTTACAAATGATGGTCGTCCTGAAATAATAGTTAATAGCTTTGGATCTATAAGGGTGTTTGATAAAGACGGAAACTTACTAGGTGGTTGGCCACAAGATATACCTGAGAGCATGTTTTTTCTTGATGAGCATATTTATTACTCTACACCAGCTCTTGGTAATCTAGATAATGATGCTGATTTTGAAATAATAGCTTTAGGTTCATATAATAAGGTTGGAACAATATATGCTTTTAATTCAGATGGTTCCACAGTGGAAGGTTGGCCTGCAACAATTAAAGGATGGTTACACTCTTCACCGGCAATAGGAGATGTGAACAGTGATGGAAGTAATGAAGTTGTTGTAGGGGTGCATAGTGGAGATTTTGGTATTTATGTTTTTGATCATACAGGAACTCTTTTACAAGGACAAGGAGGAGTTAGTTGGCCTCAACTACAAGATGTAGATATATACCCCTCTTCTGCCTTAGGTGACCTTGATGCAAATGGTGATCTTGAAATTGTAGTTGCATCAGCATCTAATATCTATGTTTTTGATCATAATGGTTTTTTTAGATCCATAACAAATACAGGAAAGCAGGGACCTATAATAGCAGATGTGAATTCAGATGGTTATGCTGATTTTATATTGCGTTCTACTGATCTTAATGAAATTAAAGCTTGGGATAGAGTGGGAAACTTGATTTCTGATTTTCTCTATAACACAGGATTAGGAGAAACATCCCCAATTGTGGAAGATTTAGATAATGATGGAGTATTGGAAATGATTTCTAGTTCTACTAATGAAATTTCTAAAAAGAGCAGTCTTTATGTATGGGAATTAGATGCCTTGGCTAATAATCTTGAATGGCCACAATTTCACCATGATGCTCAACACACAGGATGTTATGATTGTGATAAAGAACCAAAAATAAAACTCTCCTGCTCCCTCGGCCAAATCATCGGAGATGTAAATAACAATGGAGAAATAACAATATTAGATGTTCAAATATTGCTGAGTTTAGTTAGAGGAGAGTTTTTAGCTCCAGATAACATATGTTGTGTAGATTTGAATAAAGACAATGTTGTTAATGAAACTGATGCTGTAATAATTGGAGATATTGTTGGGGGTGTAACACAAAGTCCAGGAAAATGTGAGAATTGTGGTGATGGAACTGTTTATGGGGAATGTAATAATAATTTTGAGTATTGTGATTATGGAAGTTTGGTTGGTAATAAGTGTGATGAGTGTGGGTGTGCAGAAGGATATGATTGTTCTTCAATAATAGGGGTTTGTCTAAAAAAAACAGAAGTTAGTTGCGTTGTTGGTCAAGTTATAGGGGATTTAAATAATGATGGTGTTATTACAATATCTGATAGGATTTTATTATTTAACATTTTAGGAGGAGACATATCAGAGCCCTCAAATATTTGCTGTGCTGATATTAATCAAGATGGAAAAATTGATGTTGATGATTATGATCTTCTTGGGAGGATTATTCAAGGTGTTAGTATAAGTCCAGGAAGATGCGGAAATTGTGGTTCAACTCCTCATGGTCAGTGTTCTGGATCTAAACTTTGTTCTAATGGAGAGTTAATTAGCACTGGAGCAGGTGCGTGTGCGTGTGCTGGTGGAACTTGGAAGATTGTTTCTTCTCCTAAAACATTTGGTTGTGTATATACAAGAACAGCTCCTGAATTAGCTGTTGGAGAGAGAGATTTAGGAGGGGGAAGTGTGGGGGAAGAATTGGGTGGAGAACAAGAAGCGAGCGGGGAAACTTCTACTACAACATCAACCACAAATGAAAACATTCTTCAGAGATTTGCAAGGGCAATAATAGATTTGTTTAGTTGATTTTTAGGAAGATTTATAAATATCAAAAGGTTATATAATTTGTATCTTTATGATACTAACCTATGGGAGTAAAAAATGACATTGAAACTAATTGTGGAAAAATTAGCAAGAAATAATAAAAAGTTCATTTTATCAAATGAAATAAAAGATTATTGCAGAAAACTCTCTCTTGATTATCTTCCAACGATAAAATATATGCTTCGCAATAAATATTTAGCAAGAATATTTAAGGGGATATTCTATATTTATTCAATTGAAGAAAGGAAGTTGGGCAAGTCTGAAATGAACTTTTTTGAAATTTTAAAAGAAGCATTGAAAATCAAAGGAGTTAAGAATTGGTATTTTGGTTTAGAAACTGGCTTGAAATTTAATAATCTGACACATGAATACTTTACTATTTATTATGTTATTAATGATAAACTCTTTAGAGCTAAACCAATAATGATAATGGGAAGAAAGGTAAAATTTTACAAACTAACACCAAAAATGTTGACATTTGGGGTAGTAAAGAAAAGGGTTAATTATTCTGATTCAGAAAAAACACTTCTTGATTTATTATATTTGAAACATTATACTAAAGAAGAATTTGAAGAAATCGCTGAAGAATTATCAAAAGTAAAACTGCTTAAATATGCAAAAAACTATAATAAAAGAGTTATAAATAGTGTAAAAGAATTAAAATGATAAACAAAGAGCTAACTGATTTTATCTCAAAAAGATTGAACATAGCCAGAAGAGATTTAATAGAAAAAGACCTTATAATCAGCAAAATTCTTTTTCATTTGACACAAAATAAAGATTTTTCACAAAACTATGCTTTCAAAGGGGGAACTTGTTTAATAAAATGCTATCTTGGTTATTATAGATTTTCTGAAGACATGGATTTTACTTATTTGAATCAAAAAGAGTTTATTGGAAAATCAGGAAATAATATTAGGAGAAGTATATCTGAAAAGATTGACAGGTTAAGTGAATTAATTGAAGTTATAACTAAAAAGCTAGATTTGGACTTTAAAATTGAAAAAGAAAATCAAAGATATTTTCAATTTGGAGGGAGCAATGCATTTGTAACTTTTAAAATATGGGATAACTCTAAGGAATTAGAAGAAGAAACATTTGTTAAAATTCAAGTGAATTATATTGAAAAACTAAACTATCCTATAAAGGAATTAAATGTAGGATTTATTGTGCCAAAGAATCTTGAAAAAGATTTTTCTTTTATAGCTTCTGAAGATGCCGAGACTCTTTTGAAGCCAATAAAAATTAAGGCTTATGATCTAAGGGAGATTTTTATAGAGAAGGTTAGAGCCATATTAACACGAAGAGGAATCAAAGCAAGAGACTTTGTTGATGTGTTTTTAATAATAAAGAAGAATAAATTAGACTTGAATGATTTTAAAAAGGAAATAATAGGAAAAATAAGGGACATGTTAATGTTTGAAAAATATAGTCAAAATATAAAAAATAAAAAAGATCAACTTAATGACAAATTAATCTTAGATGAAGAAGAGGCATTAATGTTAACTCCAATAGGCAAAAGTTTTCCTAAATTTTTAAAAAAATTTGATATATTCTTAAAAGAAATAATAAGAGAATTAAAATTGTAGGAAATGTAATAAAGAATTTGTTTGGAGTGCAGATTCCTAAATATTTATTAATTGGTTTTTCTTAATGATTTAATGAAAAGAGTGGTGAAAAAGAAGAAGAGATTTCAAAAATCTAAAATATTTTTTAAAGGAATTTAAAAGGGTTCATGTTGGCTCTTTTGTCCTTGTGTTTAGATATGATAAACAAAGTGATATAATCTTCTTCACAGATTTTGATCATCACGATAATATCTATAAGTAGGAGTTCTTCTAAACAAATGAAAACATTCTTCAGAGATTTGTAAGGGTAATAAGAAATTTGTTTAGTTGATGGGAAAAAGATAGATTTATAAACATTCATTAATAATGAATAATTATTCACTTTAAGTGAAAATTGTAAGATGATACCTAAAAATACCAAAAAGATAATATTTTATTTATTGAGAAATTTAGAGTTAGTAAATATTAATCAGATTTCTAAGAAATTAAAAATAAGTGTGGGAAGTTCCTTTAAAATTCTTAAAACCCTGGATCGGGATAATCTTGTTTTATCTTCTTGTTTAGGCAATGCAAAGTTTTATCAAATAAATATAAAAAATGATGAGGCTCTAAAATTATGTGAACTTCTTTTGATTGAAGAGAAAAGAACCTTAAAGGGATATCCTAAAATATATGCTGATGAAATAAAGAACTTCGAACATGCAGAGCTGGTTATTTTATTTGGTTCTATATTATCTGATAAAAATTTTAATGATGTTGATGTTTTATTTATATCCAACAAGCCTAAAGAAGTAACAAAATTTTGTTTAAATTTATCAAAGGTCAGGACAAAACCAGTTGTTCCTTTGATATTAAAGAGAGAAGATTTTATTAACGAAATTAAAAACAAGAAAGAGGTAGTTTTAGACATACTCAAAACTGGGGTTATATTAAAAGGAGAATCAATATTTTTAGAAGTGCTAAAAAATGTCAAACAGTAAATCAAAGTTAAATTGGTATCTTGAAAACAAAAAAAGAATGAAAAGAATACCTCCTAATGATAAGTTTTCGAAAGAACACATTGAAAAAGCAAAGCATAATATAAGAGCCGCTAATTATAATGTTCGTGGTAATTTTGATGATTGGGCAGTTTCTCAATCTTATTATGCTATGTATCATGCACTTTTAGCAATATTATACAAAAAAGGTTTTGAATCAAAAAACCATGAATGCACAATCAGCACAGTAGAATTTTTAATTGAAACTAACGAAATTAATCTGAGCAGGGAAGATTTATCTTTTATTAGAACAACTGAACAGATGACAACAAAAGATGCTAAATCATTGAGAGAAGAGTTTCAATATGGAACAAAAACAGATGTGAACAAAGTTCTACTCACTGAACTTTTACAAAAATCTAAAGCTATTGTTGAAAAAATAGAATTTATATTAAGCGAGATGTGACTAAAACCATTAAAGCTGTAGTAAATGCAATAAAAGATCTGTTTGGATAAGACAATTAGAAGAAAAGAATTATGTTTTGTAAACTTCATCGTGATGTTTATATCTTTCAATTATAACTGTTTTGTTTGGTTCATCAATTGAATAAACTAGCACATAATGCCCAATATGCACTCTCCAAAATCCCTGCAAAGGCTTTCTTAATGGTTTAAATCTATATGGATTTTCTTGAATCTCATTTACTTTCCTATAAATATACACAGAACTTACTTTATCTTTTTTTGCAAGTTTTTTTAAAACTCTCTCAACCTCTTCTCTTATTTTAATTTTATACATTTTAATCTAATCCAAAATGCTTTTTCCAATCCTTAACTTCAACAACTTTTTCACTTTGAGCCTTAAGAAGTTCAATTATAAATTCTGGTTTTAATTCACTTTCTAACATTTCCTTACCATACATTGTTAAAATTAAATTAATTGCTTCACTTTTATCCCTTAAATTTTCTTTAGCCTTAACTATGTTTAAAATTCTGTTTGCATTCTCATCAATATCTACAATTGCTTTTACCATTTAATTAATCCCCTATTAATACCATATTAATACTAGTTTATAAACTTTTCGAGAAGGGTTTCCCAAATCTTTATTAATTAGTTTTTCCTAATGATTTTATGAAAATAAGAGGTGACAAGTCAGGACAGGTTTGGGTAGAAACAGTTATCTATACTTTAATTGCTCTAACTATAATTGGATTGTTCTTGAGTTTTGCAAAACCAAAAGTAGAAGAAATCCAAGACAAGGCAATAGTTGAACAAAGCGTTGGAATGTTAGAAGACATAAACTCAGTAATATTATCTATTGTTGAAGGAGGAGCTGGAAATCAGAGAGTCTTAGAATTAGGAATTAAAAAAGGAGCATTAATAATAGAAAGCAATAAAGACCAAATAAGTTTTGAGATGGATGGAAAATACACCTATACTGAACCAGGAATTAATGGAGCACAAGGCCCTTACATTACTGTGGGCAATGTTATTGCAACTACAAAAAAAATAGGAAAGATAAACACAGTAACCTTAATAAGTAACTATAGCAATATATATAATATAACCTATCAGAATGAAGATAAAACAAAAGTGGTGAGTAAATCTCCTGCTCCGCATAGAATCTCTATTTTAAATAGAGGAGAAATAGGAGGAATAAATCAGATAGATTTATCTTTAATTTAAAATGGCACAAAAACAAGAGCGACCAAAAATAGAAAACTATCCTAGAGTAAAAATAGATTTTAATCCTGTAATCCCTCCGTTAAAGAAAATAAGAGACAAAACAAAAATTGATGTTAGATATTGCTTGCTGGCCCCTTATTCTTATGTTCATATTTACTGGGATAAAATAAAATATGAAATTATTTATGAAATAGAAGAACCAATTCTAAACTCCACAGAAGAAATGTACAGAGACCAGATAGTTTCTGCAATGAAAAATCTTGTTAACTTTGATTTAATAATTGAAAAAGATCAAGAAAAACTACTAGAATATATAGACAAAAGATTTAAACTTCTTGCAATTGAACTTGGAATAAATATGTCTTATGATACTTACTCAAAAATATATTACTATCTAATAAGGGATTTTGTTGGATTTAATGAAATTGATCCGCTTTTAAGAGATTTTTTTGTTGAAGATATAGAATGCAATGGGGTAGACAACCACATTTATATTGTTCATAGAAGATACAGAAATATTAAAACAAGCCTTATGTTTAATGATATAGAAAAACTCTCTAGCTTTATAGAAAAAATAGCCCAGAGATGTGGAAAATATATTTCTTATGCAAATCCTATTCTCGACGGAAGTTTGCCTGATGGAAGCAGAGTTAATGCCACCTATACTAAAGATATTTCTAGTAAAGGTCCAACATTTACAATTAGAAAATTTACAAAAACTCCGTGGACACCTCCAAAACTTTTATCAATGAACACTCTTAGTCCAGAGATGCTGGCATACTTATGGCTTTTAGTAGAATATAGAATGAATATTCTTATTACAGGGGGGACTTCTTCAGGAAAAACAACTTTACTTAATGCAATTTCTTTTTTTATTCCGCATGAAGCAAGAATAGTAAGTATTGAAGATAGTATTACAGGAGATTCAAGAATAATTATTAAAGAAAAAGAAAAGATTAGGAATATTACAATTAAAGAATTTGTTGATAAAAAAATAGATGCAAAAGTTATGACACTAGATGAAAAAGGAAAAATAGTCTTTGTTAAACCAAGTTCATATATCAAACATAAGGTAAAAAAAGATATTTACGAAGTAACAACCTCTACTGGAAGGAAGATAAAAGTAACTCAAGACCATTCTCTCTTCACTCTTGGAAATAAAGGAATTGTGGAGGTTAAACCTACTGAACTAAAAGAAAAAAAATCCTTTATTGCTGTCCCGAGAATTTTACCTATAGAAGGAAAAGAAACAAAAGAGATAAATTTAATGAGTTATTTAGAAGTTTTTAAAGAAGATTTTTTAGTTGGGCGGCCCATACAAAGAATTTTTGAAAAATATAAAAGAAAAGCTTTTAATGCTACTAAGGAAAAATATGGGTGGTGGAAAAACCATAATATCATAAAAATCGAGGATTTTATTAAAATAAATTTCCAATTTTCATATAAAGAATTAAAAAGCCTAAAGATTAAAAGTAAAAATAAATTCTCAATTCCAGTTATTTTTGATATTAGTGATAATTTCTTAGAATTCTGTGGTTTGTGGTTGGGAGATGGAAGTTATGACAATTATAATAAAAATTCTGTAATTCTTTCTAATTCTGATATTGAATGTAGAGAAAATTTCATGAAAATTGTAAAGTATTTAGGAGCAAATTATTCTATGATGAATGATGGAGGAATTTCAATGCGAATACATAGTACTATTTTCTATAAATTTATGAAATATGTTTTGAAATTTGATGGATACTCTAAAACCAAAAAAATCCCTAACTTTATTTTAAATTTGTCAAATGAACAAATAAAACACTTTATTAGAGGTTATTTTAGTGCAGATGGAACTGCTAAAAAGGATGAAATAAGTTGTGCATCTCAAAGTTACACTATGTTGGAGGATTTTCAGACATTATTTTTAAGATTAGGGATAATCTCCAGAATAAATGATTTTAATAGAAAAGATGAGTGTATTAACATGTCTATTTCTTCCTCAGAAAACATTGAAAAATTCAAAGAAATTAGTTTTTTACAAGAAAGGAAAAATAAAAAAATGAATCTGCTCAATAAAAAATCACACCATACTTGTTCTGATATAATCCCTTTAACAATAACACAATTAAAAGAAATAAATGGAGACCATTTTAAATTATCTTGGCCTTATTTAGTTGGAAAGCAAAACATTGGAAGGAAATACTTACAAAAAATTGCAATTCCTAATTCTCAGTATAATGACTTATCCCATACAGATGTTTATTGGGACAAAGTAAAAATAATCAAAAAATTAAAAACTAAGAAAATTGAAGTTTTTGATTTAAATATACCTAAGTATGAAAAATTTATGTGTAATAATATTTTTGTTCATAACACCCGCGAGCTAAATCTTCCTCAAGAAAACTGGCTTCCAAGTGTTGTCAGAGGATCAACAGGATCAAATAAACTAAGTGAAATTGATCTTTTTGTTTTATTGAAGAACTCATTTAGACAAAATCCAGATTATGTTATTGTTGGGGAGGTAAGAGGAAAAGAAACCTATGTTTTGTTTCAAGGAATGGCTTCTGGGCACTCCTCAATAAGCACTATTCACGCTGATTCAGTAGACACAGTAATAAAAAGACTTGAAACTCCTCCAATTGAATTATCTCCAACACTACTTAATGTATTAGACTGTATTTGTATCATGACTCATGCAATTGTCCAGAAACAAGAAACAAGAAAACTAAGAGAAATTGTAGAAATAATCAATGTTACTCCAGATGGAATTGCCCTAACAAACACTCCTTATGTCTGGAATGCCATGGATGATCGGTTTTATTTTAAAAAAACAAGCAAGATATTTGAAAAAATTGCAAGAAGATATGGCCTAAGACCAGAAGAATTACAGATAGAATTCAAAAGAAGAGTAAGATTAATGTATGAATTATATAAGAACAATATTCTGAAGTTTGATGAAGTAAAAGAGATAATTAGAATATATTATAAAAAACCAGAAGAAATCTTAAAGAGATTTAAAATAAACATTTAATACCTTTTATCCTTGGTAAAACCATGGTTTTCTAGATTCAAAATGTTTATAAATTAGATTGCTATAAATAAAGAATGGTTGTTAAAAAGAGATATTCATTTCCTATACTAATTTTAGCATTCTTAATATTAATGTCTATTTATGTTTTAGCGAGTCATGTTGTTAAAACTTCTGACGACGAGACATTTTTTAGTTATAATGAAAGCATTGTAAACATATATAATATTAGTGTCAATAACACCGACACATTAGAAACTGAAAATATAACTAAAGTAAATATTACTCTTCCAAGCGGCTTTACTTTTATAACTGATTCAAACGGAACCAGTGCAGGAATAAATACTTTTAGCAGTGGCAGTAATTGGTTGAGCTGGTTAAATGATTCTGGAGATGGTTTAATCATGAATTTAACCTGGCAATATTTTTGGTTTAATACAACCGCAACCCCCGGGGAATATAATCTTACAATTATAACCTATAATACTACAGGATGGGCGGTTTCTAGTATGATCAGTGTGACAATAAATGATACAACAGTCCCAACAGCTGAATTTGGAACAAACCCAGTAAATATGTATAATTCTTCATCATCTAGTGTTACCTTTGACTTAAAATGCACAGATAATCATAATACAAGTGCAATTGCTCTTTATGGAAACTGGTCTAGTGGATGGCATGCAAATTATACAAATTCTTCTTATACTAATAATACCTGGCTAAACACAAGTGTTACTGGAATTAGCGAGGGAATTTATTTATGGGGGGTATGGTGCAATGATACCTCTGAAAATATTGACTGGACAGATTCTAATAGAACGCTAGTAGTAGATAAAACAAATGCAACAATTAGTTTTTCCTGCGACGAATCAACAGTTGATGTAGGGGATATAATAACATGCACTTGTTCTGGAACAGATGCACTATCAGGAATAAGTTCTACATCTTATACTGCACATCCTTCAACATCTACAGCAGGAACCTTTACAACAACCTGTGCAATTACAGATAATGCTGGAAACATAGTAAGATCTTCTTTAAACTACACAGTAGAGGACACCTATAGCAGTTCATCTAGTAGCTCATCTGGAGGAGGCGCAACTACAACATCTCAATCAATACATACTTGGAGAACAATAGGAGTTGATGATTTTGCTACAATGACCACATTTAAAAAAGACATGGGATTAGAAGAAATTAAAATTAGTGTGACAAGCACTGCAACAAATGCAAAAATTACAGTCAATAAGTATAATTCTAAACCAACAAGCGTCACCGAAAAATCTGGGAGTGTTTACAAATACCTTCAAATAAGTACAACAAACCTAGACAATATAAAAGCAGCCAAGATAACATTAAAAGTTGAAAAATCCTGGATGCAAAGCATGGGATTAAAACAAGAAGATATTAGAATGTTTAAATTTGATGCTTCTGCAACTAAATGGAATGAATTAGAAACAACATTTTTAAAATCAGATGATACATATAACTATTATGAAACAACAGTTAGCTCATTTAGTTATTTTTCTATTGCAAGTAAAAAGGTTGTAGCAACCCCTACAGAAGAAACACCGAGTGCAAATAACGAATCTGCAGATACTGGAATTACTGGCCAGGCAGTTGATCAGGAAAATGAAAATGGAAGCTCATCAGGCTTATTCACCTTTATCTTTGTTATATCTGTCATATTAATAATTATGTTTGTTATTTTTTTCTTTACCTTAAGAAAGAAAAAGAAAAGAAAGAATTTTGGATACTAATTTTTACCTAGAACTGCCAAAAACATTAAATCACAACTTTTAATAATATAAATTACTTTTCTTTACCATTAGATAAAAAACAAAATGATAAAAGAGAAAAGAATAACATCCTTTCTGCATTTTACATTTTAAGGATAAAAAACAAAATGATAAAAGAGGAAAACATAGAGTTTCTTAAACAATTAGTATCAACACTGGAAAAAGTAGCACCCAAGCTAGAAGAGGCTTATAAGATCCAGAGTGTTGAGAACTTTAATAAAATAAAAAAATTTATCTTAGAACTACAGAAAAGAATATATGGGGCAATAGAATGAAAAAAGACGATGATCCTTCATTAAGAGAAATAAAAAATTTAATTGCAAAAGAAGTAAAGATTGCAAAAGAAGTTGTTTCTATTTTTAATGGAATTAAACAAGCAGAAAACCAACAACTTAAAGCAATGGCCCTATCCCAAATAAATTCTTTAAGGACTTCTTTAAAAAAAACAGTTGATGAAATTTCTGGAATTTTAGAGGATATGTCAGTAACAAAACCCCTTCCAAAGACCCAAATAGAAATAACTACCAAGAGCATACCCCCTCCAGTAATTATGACTAAAGATCAAAAACAAGAACAAAACATCTATGAAGAAAAAGAAAAAACAACAAAGCACAAAATTATCGACGTAGATTTAACAGAACTAGATAAAAAAACAATAAAAAGACTCAAAAGGAAAAAAGAAGTAGAGTTAAAACAAAAAACAAAAAAGGCAAACAAGTATGTAAGCTTTGCGAATAATATTTTTGGGGAGTATTCGCAAAAATTAAGTAAAACCCCAATGTTTATGACCCTAAACAGGGATTTAATAAAAGCAAATATGAAATTTGTTATTAGTAGTTATATTTCTATTACTTTTTTAACCTGCATAATTGCACTTATTGCTGGTTTTCTTTTATTTTTATTTTTTATGTTCTTTAATATTGGAACAGCGCTTCCCATTATAACTAAAGTAACAGGAAGCTTATTTAGCAGATTTTTAAATGTTTTTTGGATTATTTTTATTTCGCCTCTTGCAGTATTTTTAGGGATGTATCTTTATCCCTCAGTAGAAAAGAATTATATTGAGAATAGAATTAATCAGGAGCTACCATTTGCAACAATTCACATGTCTGCTATTGCAGGATCAATGATAGAACCAAGTAAAATATTCAGCATTATTATTTCTACTAAAGAGTATCCTTTTATTGAAAAAGAGTTTACAAAATTAATAAATCAGATAAATGTTTATGGGTATGATCTTGTTAGTGCACTAAGAACTGTTGCATTTAACAGCCCAAGCATTAAATTAACAGAACTCTTAAATGGAATTGCAACAACAATAAGTTCTGGCGGGGGATTGCCTGAATTTTTTGAAAAAAGATCTCAAACACTTTTATTTGAGTATCAAATAGATAGAGAGAAAAACACAAAAACAGCAGAAACTTTTATGGATATTTACATAAGCCTTGTTATTGCTGCACCAATGATATTAATGTTATTATTAATGATGATGCGAGTAAGTGGACTCGGAGTTTCACTTAGTACGTCTATGATAACTTTAGTAATGATTTTAGGAGTATCTATGATAAATATAATCTTTTCAGTATTTTTACAACTGAAACAGCCCCCGAGTTAAAAATGGAAATTCAAAAAATACATAAAATAGGAATAATTGCAGCACTGATTGTAATTGGAGTTTCATTTTTATTTCCTTTGGGAGACAAATTATTTTTCTTTTTAGTTGGAATTGGAGTACTTATTGGAATTACTCCTTTTGTTGTTACTCTTATAAATGAATCACGGGCTGAAACACAAAGAGAAGAAATGTTTTTAGAATTTTCAAGAAACTTAGTTGAGAGTGTTAAGACAGGAACTCCGATAAGTAAAAGCATTATTAATATGAGAAATAAACCCTATGGAATTTTAAGCCCGCATGTTTTAAAATTAGCAAACCAGATAGCCCTAGGAGTTCCATTAAATAATGCTCTTCAGGTCTTTGCAGCAGATATTAATAGCAAAGCAATCTCAAGAGTATTAACCCTTATTGGACAGGCAGAAAGAGCAGGAGGAGATATTGGAGAGATACTTGAGTCTGTTGCAGAAGCAGTAAGTATGTCTGACAAGTTAAAAAAAGAAAGAAAATCAGTTATTTCTACTCTTGTTGTGCAGGGATATATCATCTTTCTTGTTTTTATGGTGATTATCTTGGTTATGCAGTATAAAATCTTGCCAATGATCTCTGGCATAGCAGATGTAAGAACTCTTGGAACAGGAGGAATCGATGTTGGTACAAATGAATCTAAAGATATTTCTGGGTCTTTTTTATATCTTTTATTAATTCAGGGGTTATTTACAGGATTAACAATAGGTAAATTAGCAGAAGGCTCGTTTAAGGCAGGAATTAAGCATTCTTTTGCACTCATAGTTGCATCGTTTTTAATTTCAACAGTTGCAGGTTTAGTCATAGGAACTCCTGAACCAGTAGCATAAAAGAAAAACAAGAAAAAACATATACTTAATAAATATTAATTCTCTTTATAGAATATGAATAAAAGAGGGACTCATGTAGGAATAATTGCTTCATTTAGTGTTTTTATTTTATTTTTAGTTGCACTGTATGTTGTGGTAGAGCCAGTCATAAGCCAGCAAAAAGATAAAGACCTTGTGATAAACTATTTAGAACTTAGACTCTTGCAAGAATTTTCAGGAAATCTAACAACAGCAATAATCTCTAATTGCAGCGGGTATATGTTGCAAATTCCTTTAGCAGATATTCGGATAAAGGATAGCCCTGATTTAAAACAAATTGCAAAAGATAAAAATAATAATGTTATTCAATCACAAAAAGCATTGGGAATAGTAAACATAGCCTCTACTTCAGAAGATGTTCTTTGGCTTTATCTTGCAGAGGTAAACTTTAATTCAACTGGAATAGGTTCTGCAGGAGACCAGGGATTATATGAAGTAGAATCAATTAGGTTTACAAAAGAAATTTTTGAAGAAAAAATCATAAATGGGACAATAAATTTTGAAACACTAAAAACTAATCTTAAAATACCTCAAGGAACAGAGTTTAGTTTTTCTTTTAAAATGCAAAACAATACGATCATTAATGCCAGAGAAGTGAATACTTCTTTAGAGGTTATTGCAAAAGAAATTCCAATTCAGTATTATGATGAAAGAGCAAATAAATTAAATGGAAAAATAAATATAAAAATATGGTAAAACCAAAACCCAAAATAATTGAAAATCAGAGAGGATGGATAAGAATAGTTGAGGCCTTTGTTGCAGTCTTATTAATTACTGGTGTTGTTTTAGTGATTCTAGACAAAGGATATATTAAAAAAGAAGATCCTTCAAAAGAAATTTATGAGCTAGAAAACTCTATACTAAGAAATATTCAGACAAATGATACACTTAGAACAGAAATTATTAGTTCCATAGTTCCAATTTATTCTTATGAGAATAATTTTCCTAGTTTAGTTAATGATACAATTAATAAAAATGTTCCTGCATATTTAAATTGTTTTGCAAAAATATGCGTTCTGAGCGATAGATGCTTGCATGATTTAAATTTAAATGAAAATATTTATTCAAGATCTACAATAATAAGCTCTAATCTCTCTAATTATGATCCAAAACAGATAAAATTATTTTGTTCTAGAAAATAAAAACACATTTAAACTAAGATTGTAATTTAATTTAATGAAAAAATTCAAATTTCTCGAGCATACTGCAGATATAAAATTCCAGGCATATGGGAAAAAACTAGAAGAAGCTTTTAAAAATTCAGCACTAGCAATGGCTAAATCAATGTATCAAGGCAAAATAAAGCCCAAAAAGAAATTTAACATAAAAGTCAGAGGAAAAGACTTAGAGAGCTTATTATATAATTTTTTAGAAGAATTAATAATTTTAATGGATAGTAAAGGTTTTTTTGTTTCTGACATTAAAAAAATAAAAATTAATAAAGATAAATTTAAGCTAGAAGCAGAAGCTATTGGAGATGATGCTAAAGACTATAAAATAAGTTTAGATGTCAAGGCAATAACCTATAATGAGATGTTTGTGAAAAAAGCAATAAAAACCTGGGTTTGTCAGGTTGTGCTGGATGTTTAGATATAATAATCTATAAAAGACAATCTTTCTTTAAGAATAAATGAAACTAACCGCACAGATAAAATTTGGTTCATCAAAGCAAAATATTGTGAAGTTTGGAAACAACAGATATTTAGTATATTTAATATCAAAAAAAGAAGATCCTGATGCAATGGATGAATTTAAAAGATTAATGTCAAAAGAATTAACTGTTCCTCCTGGAAGATTTCATTATATGGGAAAAGAAGGAGATTCTTATGTTTTTGAGGTTAATTAGAATAAACAATTAATTTAATAAATACTTATTCTTAGGAATAATTATCTGATAAACACAAGGTATTTAAGTTTTAGACTCCTAATTAATATATGAAATTTGATGAAAATCTAGCTGCAATTCATGCTTATCTATGTGCTGATGGATATGTAATTAAAAATCCCCCAACTCAAAAAAATAAATATTACTATATTGGATTTAGAAATACTAATGAAACCTTATTAAAAGATTTTCAAAGAAGATTTAATGAATACTTTAGCATTGTTCCAAGAATGGCTAAGGATGGAAGATGTGTTGTGCAGAACAAAGAAACCTATACCAAATTAATAAATAAGTTTGAAAGTTTTTACTCTTATGAATGGTCTTCTCCAACATTAAACAAAAAACTAATGAAAATATGGCTAAGAGCTTTTTTTGACTGCGAAGGATGGGTCTTTTGTAAAACACATCAAAATAGACATATCGGATTAGATTCTGTTAATGAAAAAGGGATAGATGAAATTAGGAGAAACCTAAGAAAGATAGGAATTGAAACTATTAAAAAAGAAAATAAAAAAAGACACATATATCGAATTATAATTTATGGAAAGGAAAATATTAGCAAATTTCAAAAAGAAATCGGGTTTTTACATCCTCAAAAAAAGCAAAAATTGGATCATACTATCAAGGATTTTATGAATTATAATTGGAATTTTCCAAAAAATGAAAGAGTATGCAAACAGTTTATTAAGGGATTGACAAAAAAGAAGGCTAAAATAAGTAATGGAAGGTATATTAAAATTATATCCAATCTAGAAAAAAACCTAATTGAATTAAAAAAATTGCTTATCAAATTTTATAATATAAATTCACTAATTTATAAAATGATTAATGGTAGGGGGGTAATTTATTATCAATTAAGTATAAATAAAAAAGAAGAGGTGCAAAAATTAATAAAGCACAAATTAATACCCAACATATTTAAATCTGAAGATATTTAGCAGAAAATGGTTTACAAAGAACAAATTAAGAAAATTGAAAAAAACATTTACGAATTGCCTAAGTCAGATAAAATGTTAGTGCCCGGTATGTTATTTCTTTCAAAAAGGCTTTTTGATGCTATGGAAGAGGATGCAATAAAACAAATTGCTAATGTGGCTCAACTTCCAGGAATTTTAAAATATTCTCTTGGATTAAGTGATATGCATGTTGGCTATGGTTTCAGTATAGGAGGGGTTGCTGCATTTGATATGGATAAAGGAGTAATAAGCCCAGGAGGAGTAGGGTATGATATAAATTGTTCAGTCAGACTCTTAAAAACCAACCTAACAAAAAAAGATATTTTAGATAAGCAAAAACAAGTTGTTGAAGCAATTTATAAAAAAATTCCTTCTGGAGTTGGAAGAGGTTCACCATTTAATATGACAAGAGACATGTTAACTAATGTTCTAAAAGGTGGAGCAAAATATCTTGTTGAACAGGGTTATGGAGTTAAAGAAGATTACTTGCATATGGAAGAAGAAGGATGCATGAAACAGGCAGATCCAAGTAAAGTATCGCAAACAGCAGTAAAAAGAGGAATTGGGCAATTAGGAACTCTTGGAGCAGGAAATCATTTTTTAGAAGTGCAATTTGTCGACGAGATATTTGACGAAAGTCTTGCAAAAGTTTTTGGGCTTAAAAAAGACCAGGTAACAATCATGATTCACTGCGGGAGTAGGGGGCTAGGGCACCAGGTAGCAAGCGACTATATTAAAAAAATGGAAGACAAATACGGGTTTAAGCACTTGCCAGATAGAGAACTGGTAAATGCTCCTATAAAAAGCGAGCTAGGAAAAGAATATTTTGCTGCAATGAGTGCTGCAGCAAACTTTGCATTTGCAAATAAGCAGTTAATAACTCACTGGATAAGAGAAGAAATGAAAACTATTTTTCCAGAAATTAAAATAGATGTTGTTTATGATGTCTGCCATAATATTGCAAAATATGAAGAACATATTGTTGAAGGTAAAAAGCAATTAGTTTGTGTGCATAGAAAAGGGGCAACTAGAAGTTTTGGACCAGGAAGAAAAGAAATTCCTAAAACCTATAGGGAAATTGGCCAGCCAGTTATTATTCCGGGAAGCATGGGAACTTCATCATATTTATTAGTAGGAACAAAAAAAGCAGAAGAACTTACTTTTGGTTCAACTGTTCATGGAGCAGGAAGACTAAGCAGCAGAAGTAAAGCTCTTAGAAACATAAATGGAGAAAATGTAAAAAAACAGCTAAAAGAACAAGGAATCGAAGTTAAATCTGGGAGTTTTAAATCTCTAGCTGAAGAGGCTCCAGAAGTCTATAAAGACATTGATGAAGTTGTAAGAGTAGTTGATGAACTAGGAATCAATAAAAAAGTAGTTAGATTAAAACCCTTGACTGTTGTAAAAGGCTAGAAAGTTATTTAAACGTTTTTTCCTTATTATCCAATATAAAATGGCATTAGAAAAAAGAGGATTTTGCATAGTCATAGTATTCTTATTTATATTTATTTTTGGAGGAATTAGTGTTAGTGCATATGTTTATGATTGTAAGTTTATGAATATAAGTGATTGCACTGGCTCTTGGAGTAATATTGTTATGAGGGTTTCTGGAGAGACAAATGCTCACGGGGAACTTTACAACTACACTAATTACCAGTATGGAATATGTTGTAATTTTACTAATTCTAGTACAAGAAATTGTGCTTCTTTAACTGGATCAAATATATTAGTAAACTTATCTAGCCCTACAAATGCCCATGCTGCTCTAAAATCTAATTTAGTTACTCCCTATCGTCCACCAATATGTTATGACCAATATTTTAAATGTGAAAATTTAGGGGCTTGTGATCCCCCATATTATCTAGAAGTTCTTTCTGTGTCTGGACCCACCAATGCCCATTTAGGAAGTCCTGATGCTTATCCTAATTACAAAATCTGCTGCAATTATACTCTTGAACCTGCAGAATCACTAACTTGTGCTCAAAAAGGAGGAAATACCTGTAACTCTCCTATAACAGTATGTCCTGCTGGTAATATAATTACTGCTTCTGATACAACCCAGTGCTGTGAGGTTGAATGCTGTGTTGCTTCAATTAATGAAGCATGTAATGATCCAAACCTAGATAGAGATTGTGGAACCTTTAAAGACAGTTGTGGAGTAGAACACAATTGCGGAGAATGCGAAGCACCTAAACCAGAATGTACTGAAGTTGGAATATGTGTTGATCCAACAACATGTGAGCTTGCTGCTGCTATATGGGATAGAGATTATGCTTGGGCAGGACAAAATGTAAGCCTGCTTGTTTATGGGAGCAATGTTTGCAGTGGAAACATCACTAGTTTTGAAATATTCCAAGAGAGATTTTTATTTATTCCAGACGATCCTATTACTGAGCTTGGAGGAGTTAATCCAGATCCTGTTACTTTTAATTCTAATGGTATTGCAAATGCAAGCTGGATTGCAGAATATCATTCTGCTAGCCGTGGCCTACCAAACTACTACTTTAAAGCATTTGTCCAGGGATTAGCAGAAGAAAAAAGCAGAGAGCCTAATCTAGAAGTTAACACCTCTGCTTGCTTAGGAATAACCAAATGCTCTGATTATACTCCATTAGGAGAAAATGCATGTGAAAGCAATAATTGTTCTGGAATCACAATACCTCAAGGAGAAATTGATGATAATGTTACCTGCGGAATAGAAGAGTGTAACAATGGTGAAGATAATTGGTATTCATGCAGTTGTGCATGGAGAAATAATGAATGTGTTTTTGCACCTAATGAAATTGGATGCATTGAAGATCCAACATGTGATGATGGGTTAAGAGAAACAGGAGAAACTTGTGATGGAGAAGATCTAAATGATATGGACTGCACTGATTTTGAATTTAGTGGAGGAAATCTTTTATGCGATTCATCTTGTGAATATGATTTTAGCTCTTGCACTGGTTATGATACTTCAAATTGCGGGAACGGAGTAGTTGATTTTGGAAAAGAAGTTTGCGATAGAACCAATGATAATGTAACTAAAAGAAGCGGTGGAAACTGGGAGTGTTCTGACTTTGATGAATTTAGTGATGGGATCCTTGGATGTAGGCCCGATTGCACATTTGACACTTCAGGATGTACCTCTGCACTAAATGGTTTTAATTATGGAACATGTATAAAATCACAAACAGGAGCAACAGATTGCGATGAAGGCGGAGGATTTTATACTTCCTACTGGGATGGAACGTATATCTGGGGCCATGATGGTTGGAGCACAGAAGCAGATTGTGAGACAGAGATGGACCAAACTACTGGATGCTATTATGATTTAACACTGCATAAGTGGTTTTATGATCCATCTGGAATGAGAAAATCCAGTTGTGTAGGCTCTTCTGAAACAACAATTGAGTGTCCTGCAGAAATTAAACTACCTTTCTTTGGATTTTACAACTTAGTCTTAAGTTTATTAATGATTGGATTAATTTATACTGTTCTTTATCTACATAAAAAGAAAAGATAACAAAAAAGTTTTATAAAGAATCTTTTCTTATTGATTTAATGAAAAGAGGGGTTTATATACTGGCCTTTATGCTTGTATTTACTAGCTTTGTTTCTGCAAGCTTTCAAGTAGGAAACCAGTCTCACTCATTAGATAAAGATTATGGACCAAAAGACACTTTAAGAGGATGGATAAACATAAGTTTTAGTGCTGAACCAATAGATTCAGAATTTAGTGATTCTCTTAATAATAAAATTTCACTAAAGAACATACTAACTAAAAACCCAGCATATACACGAACATGCGAGACATTTAATTGTTCAGAAGATTATAATTATTCTCTAGGAAGCCAAAATAAAACATTTACATTAAATAAAAATGAATCAAAAATACTTGGGCTTGTTTTAACTGGAGAAATATCTGATATAACTTCTGCAGAATTTACAATTGAGAGCAGTGCAACAGTTTCTTGTGAGAATCAGTTAAAAATAGATTTTATAGAAAATAATTATACTATAAAAAACAATAAATCAAGTTCAGATGCTTGTGAAACAGCCTTAAAAAACTATAGCTGTTATAATCCTTCTCTAGACACAACAATAGTTATCTTAGATAGATATTCTTACTGCCAAAAAATAAGGCTTCCAGAAGCTCCTGGGTTTAATGTGGGCGCATGGATAAAGCGTGTTTCTCCTGAAGATGCTGATTTACTTCTTAGATTATTTAAAATTGGAGGAACTCAGGTATTGGCAGAGTGTGAATTAGATATTTTAGATGGAGAAGAAGGAGAAAGAAGTTGTGACTTGGATTTTTTAGTAACCGAGTCACAAGATTATTATTTGTGTCTTTTTGCCAATACAAATAATGAGGTCTATCAAACAAAAAGAAATACTGCAGTTAGTGCTCCATGTGGTTTTTATGGACTTCCGCAAACAACATCAAACCCTATTTCAGCATATCATATTTTTGCTCAACCAAAGAAATTTAATGATTTTGGATTATTAAAAATAACAAGCAAGGGCATTACAGGCTGGCAGACTAACTTTACAGAAGCTCTTAAATCACTTATAATAAAAAGATATGGGGATATGAATTGTGCTAGCGGGTGTATTATTCCTCTAAAAATAACTTCTTTACAAGATAATCAGTTAATCTCGCTTAAAGAACCAAGAATTACTTATAGAACAAACTCAGGGGTTTCAATATCTAATCAGTTTTATGGGATTGCAAATAGTCCTGCAAGAGTAAGTGCAGGATTTCAAAAACTATTTTTTGATCAGGCAAATTTTACACTTCCAACAACTAATAAAAGCTATGATTATAAAATGTATTTTAAAGGAACAAAAATCCTAACAGATAATATTACAATAGGCAATATCCCAATTATAAAAGATATAAATCCCAAAACAACTGCTTTAGGATATGAAACAAAGTTTAAAGCAAGTGTAGAAGCAATAGGCGCAAATATTACAAGCTATATATGGAGTTTTGACGGCGGCACTAAAGTAACCACACAGGTTAATGAAGCTTCACATAAATTTGAGAGTTTAGGGATACACAATATTACTTTAACAATAAGAGACACTAATAATAAAAACAGCACAAAAACTTTTGAAATAAGTGTAAATACTCCTGAAAAGCAAATAGAAAAAGACATAAAAAATTTAAAAGCAAGAATTGTAGAAATAAAAGCAGATTTGGGGGGATATAATTCTTTTGATAAAAGTGTAATTGAAGAAATTTTAAATCTGCAAAATGCAGAAGATGTATTGGCTGATGTTGAAGCAAGTTATGAAGATGCAGAAAATGCCTCTGAATTTTTAGAAATACTAAATTCACTTTTCTCGCTAAATATTCCAGATACAATAACCCCAAGTGAGGGAGCAAGCTTAATTTTATTTTTTCCACAAGAAGAAAATATAAATCTAGGTCTTTTAACAAGCATTACTCAAGAAACTTATGATGAATCAAAAGAAAACTCATATATTAGTTCTATTCTCTCTTGGAACCAGGAAAATATTGAAAACAAGATAAACTATAAAAAAATATCCTCTATAAAAAATAATGTTCAGGAAAATTTAGTTAGTATTTTTGAATTAAATATAAATGAAAAAAATTCTTTAGATTCTAACCCTTATCTAATAATAAGAAATATGGATAATTTGAAATTTAAATCAAATTATGGCCAAACAGAACTAGATAATAATTATTATATTGAATTAGAGCCTGGAACGAATATTATAACCTTCTCAACAACAGAAGATATTGACTTAATTGATCTTCCTGTGTTTATATCTCCTGAAATAAGCAAGTTAAGCATAATAAGTACTAGGTGTGAAATAGACTCTGATTGCTTTGAAGGGGAATTTTGTGATGAGTATGGGTTATGCTCAGAAAAGAAAGGCTCTTCTAAATGGGTTATTTTTGCCATATCAATAGCTGTTCTTTTGGTTGTGGCATTTATAATTTATGCTATTTTATTTTATTGGTACAAATATAAGTATGAAACTTATCTCTTTAGCAATAGAAACAATCTTTTTAATCTAGTTAACTACATAAACCTTCAAAAAAGAAATGGAAATAGTGAAGAAGAAATAGAAAAGAAGCTAAAAAAAGCAAAATGGAACTCTGAACAAATAACTTATGCTATGAAAAAATACTCTGGAAGAAATACTGGAATGTTTGAATTACCTTTCTTAAAATTAATATTTAGCAAAAATAAACAAGGATTTCAAAGTGTTCCTGTAACAAGGCCTCATTTTGGATTTAGCCAAGGAAATTTATCCTCAAGAACCTTTAAACCATAAGATAAAATGTAGTTTTTAGTAATGAAATATTTATAAAGTAATTTAACAAATCTATAATATGGCTATAAAAATTGTAACAAACTTCTTTAAAAAAATATTTTCAAACTTATTTAGAAATAAAAAAGATATAAAACTAGGGTTTTATGGGCCTCCAAATGCTGGAAAAACAAGCTTAGCTAACAGAATATGCAAGGATTTTACTGGAGAAGAAATGGGAAGTGTCAGCAAGGTTCCTCATGAAACAAGAACAGTTCAGTTTAAAGAAAAAGTAGAAATAAGCTATAAGGGCAAAAAAATGGTGTTTAAAATGATAGATACTCCTGGAATTGCAACAAAAATAGATTATGAGGATTTTTTAAAATATAAACTGAATAAGAATGAGGCAAAAAAAAGAGCTAAAGAAGCAACCCAGGGGGTTGTTGAGAGTATAAAGTGGTTAGATGATATGGATGTTGTGGTAATTGTTTTAGATGCCACAGAAAACCCATATAATCAGGTAAATATAACAATCATTGGAAATCTAGTTGCTAGAAAAATACCAATGCTAATTGTTGCTAATAAGATTGATTTAAGAAAGTCAGAAATTAAAAAAATAGAGGCAGCTTTTCCAGAATATGAGGTTGTTGGAATAAGTGCTAAATATGGAGAAAACCTAGAAGAGTTTTATGAATCAATTTTTAAGCTATCAAAAAAAATTAAGTAAATATTAAAAAGCATATTTTACAATATATATAATAAAGATGGTGAAGAACAACAAAAAAAACATAGGGAAAATAAAGGGTTTTACAATCCAGTTTATGCCTTATTCAGAAATTAGATATCTTGATAGCACAGAAAGAATAAGAAAAATTTTAGGAGTTGTTTTAGGAAATAATATCTTAATATTACAAGGAAAATTAAAACCAGAAGAAGAAACAAGGCTTATTGGAGACACCATGGCTATGATTGGGCATGTTAAGGACTTTAAAGGAATTGAACTGGCCGTAATAACAGGAAATGGAGATGAAGGTTTTTTTGGAAGATTTAAAAAAAGCCTTGCAAACAGCCTTGCTGGAGGAGACCTAGGAGCAGTTACAATAATTGGAGCCGCAACAATAGTAAAAGAAATTAAAAAGAATCCTAAAAAAATTGAGTTATTTTTGAATAAATAAAATGTTAAAGAACCCCAAATTCAGTTTTTGGGTTATTATCACAATTATAGTTATTGAATTTATAGCTGTATACTCTTATTTTGGGGCACCATGGTTTACAGATTCGCCTGTTTTTATTATACTAACTACTTTTTTTGGTGTTATTGCTATTATCTTATCTATTCTTTCTTCATCTAAGATATCGTTAGGGCTTAGTATAGCTTATACTGTATTAAATCTTTTATGGCGATTAATTGTCTTTATAGGTTCGGGTATCAGTTATTAGGATAGAGAAGTATTTATTTTAACTTGATAAAAATATCACCATTAAATTTATAATATAATTAAAACTTCTAAATGTATTAATAAATTAAAAGAAAAAATTGAAAAATGCCCCACCAATGCGTGAGATGCTCTAGAATTATTGATATTGGAAGTAAAGAACTACTAGCAGGGTGTGCAGACTGTGGAGGGCACTTTTTCTTTTATATTAGAGATGACCAGTTAGAAAGAATTAGAAATCAGCCTATTGAAATTCCAGAAAATCAAAAAGAGAAAATTGAGAAAGATGTTAGAGACATGGCTGGAATTATAGAAGAAGATGCTCCTGTTATACTTGATCTAGAGTCAGTCAGAGTTACTGGAGATGGAAAATTTGAAATAGATCTTGTAAATTTATTTAGGAAGGATAGGCCTTTAATATATAAACTAGAAGAAGGAAAATATATAATTGATTTGGCAACGACCCTAAATAAAAGCATGGCTAATTTTAAAGAAATAAAAAATCCAGATAAAGAGAAATAACTGCTTACAGATTATTTTAAAAAGATCTTAGTTTTATTATAATTATGAAAGATTTTAGCATTATATTTAAAGAAGTTCTTAAAAGCATTAAACCTTCAGAAGAAGAAATACAAAAAATAAATACTCTTTTAGAAAATTTTTTAAATAAATTTAAAGAAAACCTTAAAGGTCTTCATATTAATGCAGAGATTTTTATTGGGGGAAGTTTTGCAAAAAATACTCTAATTAAAAAAGACCAGTATGATGTGGATGTTTTTTTAAGATTTGATAAAAAATACAATGAAACAGAAATATCAAAATTAACTGCTGAAGCACTGGGTGAAAGTGCAGATGTTTCTGTTATTCATGGGTCAAGAGATTATTTTAGAATTAAACTAGAACCATTTATTTATGTTGAGTTAATTCCTGTTAAAAAAATAAAAAACCCACAAGAAGCAGAGAATACAACTGATCTATCTCATTTACATGTTAGCTATGTAAATAAAAAAATAAATTCAGAAAAAATCTTAGATGAAATAAGAATTGCAAAAGCATTTTGTCATGCAAACAAGGTTTATGGAGCTGAATCTTATATTGGAGGGTTTTCTGGATATTCTATAGAATTATTAGTTATTTACTATAAAAGTTTTTTAAAATTCATAAAAGCAATATCAAAAGTCAAAGAAAAGATAATAATTGATATAGAAAAAAACCACAAAAATAAAAGAGCTGTGATGATGGATTTAAATTCTGCAAAACTACAATCTCCAGTTATTTTAATTGATCCTACTTTTAAACATAGAAATACACTTGCTGCACTAAGAAAAGAAACTTTTGAAAAATTTCAAAAAGTATGCAAAGAATTTCTTAAAAAAAGAGATATAAAATTCTTTTATGAGAGTAAAATAAATTTAGAAGAAGCAAAAAAAAGAGCTATAAAAAACAAGTGTGAATTTTTGCTACTAGAAGCTAAAACTCTTAAACAAGCAGGAGATGTTGCAGGAAGTAAATTATTAAAGTTTTACAAACATCTTAAAGATGAAATATCTAGATTTTATGAAATAAAAGACACAGGATTTATTTATGATAATTCTCAAGAATCCACATTCTTTTTTAGTGTAAAGAATAAAAAAGAAATAATTATACCTGGACCAAAAATAGAGGATAAAAGTAATGTTTCTAAGTTTAAGAAAAAACATAAAAAAACAATTATTAAAAATCAAAAGATCTTTGCAAAAGAAAAAGTAGAAGATAAACTAAGACACTTTATAGCCAAATGGGTTATAAAAAACAAAGAAAAAATTAATGAGATGTATGTAAACGAATTAAATATTATTAATTAGTTTTATTTTGAAGGCATAATTCCAGCAATCTCTTCTATTTTTGTATTCCCAATTAAATATCCTTGTCCTTCATTTACCTCTACAACTGAGCCCCTAGACATCATACGTGAAATAACTCCTTCTTCATATTCTGGGGGAAATCCATTTGTAGGAGTCCAATCTCCAATTCTTTGAGAATTATTAATAATTACTGCATAAACAGCTGCTTCTTGGGGATTATCTGTGTCACAAACTGGTTTATAAGGATCTAACCCGACTTCAAGAGGGGATATTATTTCATGAGGAGATATTTTTGGTGTCATTTTAAGAATAAGATTAGAATTATTTAATGAGTCCTAACTTCAATTGCAAATTCACTTCTTCCAGATGCTTCTAATTGTGCTCTTGCTTGATAACCAAAAGATTCGGATAAATGTCTTCCAACACCCTCATCTAAAGGAATAGAACAAGCACCCTTGTAAACTTTGACGGTAGAGGAAATGTCTTTCACACCACTAGAAGTTCTTTCAGCAACTATTCTATATTTATTCATTTTTACTTCTCCCCTAAAACTTTTTCAAATAAAGAAGCAAAAGCAGAAGCAAAGAATTCAGAGTTAAGCCAGATTGCAGTATCTTCTTTCTCAGAAGACTTATTTAGATAAAAAAGTATTTCTTCTCTATCAATAATAAAGAATTTTGCATCAATTGATACTGGAACTATTTTCATCCCAAATGCTTCGCTTAATTTTTTAATAAGAGATTTATCTCCAGATAAAGCGACTAAAACTTTTATATTTGCCTTTTTAAGTAAATCAAAAGTCTGTTTGAAAACTTTTGCTTTAGACTGCAATTCTTCAGCATTAGTGCAAATAATAACTTCTTTTTTTGCTTCAGTTATAATTTCTCTTAAATGATTTGAAATATTTGATTTTCCTTTTAAGGCTGCTGAAATGTCTTCTCTTTTTGCAGGATTTATTCCGCCTTTGTAAAGATCTTCTAACTGAGTAAACTCGTCTGTCTCTCTAATTTTCAGAAGAGACTCAATTCTATCTTCAGCATCTTTTCTAACATTGTTTTTTAGTTTTTCTAGAATTATTTTTGGCTTTACTCCAAGGTATTTTACTGGTTTTCCTAATTTTACTATTGAAAATCCTTTTTTTTCAAGAGACTCTAAAACATCATAGGTTCTTGAACGTGGAACTCCAGATAAATCCGCTACTTCACCTGCACTAGCAATTCCTTTTCCTAGCAAAGCTAGCCAAACCTTTGTTTCATAAATATTAAGGTCAAAGTAATCCTTAATTTTGTTTATTAGTTCTTGTTTTACGAGCATTTTATACTATAGCTAAACCAGCTTGGGTTAAGCCAGTTAAAAGTTTAGAGTGATCATATCCCTTATCAAGCCTAGAAGTAACTATTAAATTATATGTTCCTTTTTGTCCTTGTTTAACATCATAAAAGAGAACAATCGGAACAGTTTTCATTATAAGATCATGAAGTGCAACAAATGTGCCTTCTAATCCTAATTTCTTTGCTTGCCTTGTTAAAGGTTTTATTATATATTGTCTTGTTCCTGTCATTTTATTTTCTTTTTTGCAACTCCTCCTAATTGATCTAGTAACTCTTTTTCTGTTAGATGTCGATCTGTGAATTGAACATCTGAAGCCAACCTACATAGCTTAGAGCATAAACGTCTAGCAGCTTTCATATCACTAACTCTATGGCTGCAAATATATGTTTTTAAAATAGTATAACCTTGATCTGAATATTTTTGATCTAGTTTTGCTGGTTGTCCGTCAGGAATATAAAAAGACCTATACTGTTTTTCAGTTCCTGCTTCTCTTGTTGCGATTATTATTTTGTCTGCCATTTTATAATGTGTGTATTTTACTACTTCAAATCAGTAGAGAAATGGCTTTATAAATCTTGTGTTTTTGTTACCTTTCACTAGTAAGAACATAACGAAAAAGCTTAAAAACTGTTCTAAATTAAAAAAAAGATGAGAGTACCTTATATACCCAATTATGAAAGAATAGCAAGAAAGATAGCTAGCGGACCTAATTTTGGGATTCATGGAACAAAATATTCAAATTTAGAGGGAATATTAAGGTCTGATAAAAGTATACTTGGCCATTATCTTGCTGCAGATAATAAAATTAAAAGGGAACTTGATCCTAAACAATTTTATGAACAATTATGTGCAAGTATTGACGTCGCACTTGGATTTTCAGCAAAAATTAGTTATGATAATAAAACCATTACTTCAAATAGTTTGCCTTTAATAATTCTCGGTGTAGAAAAAAAAGGATTGCCAAAAGGAAGCGGGATATTTCGGGAAGATGAAAGAAGTTGTGGGTATAATAGTAGATTAGAAGATGATAAAGGAAGTTCTCTCATCACATTTCCTGTGGGAGATATATTCTTTAAAAATAGCGTAGATATTATCCCATTAATAATTGATCCACAAGAAATAGAAGAAATAAATGATGAATTTAAACGATATTTAGATAGGTTGCGAAAAAAAGGCCCGATTATTAGAGAGGATATAGTTGCAAATCAATTTTTTATGACTGAATGCATCCAAAGATACGTTTCAAAAATTCATACAGAAGTATATTTAAAAGCGCTTTTAGAAGATTAAATAGCTAACAAGCATGCCTAAGAAAATTCCTGTTGAGATAAAAGGCATTGCAGGATAGAATTTTTTCTTTTTAGCTGCAAAGAACAAATACCCTAATCCAATGGTTGCACCTAATGTTGTTAGAAGTGCGGGCAATAATCCAAAAGATTTTAACATTACTCCAGCAGCAATAATTGGAAAGACAATATCTCCTCCACCAAGAATAGCAAGATTTATTTTAATTTTCTTTTTTCCTATATCTTTCTTTTTCGTGGCCTTTATCTGGGCCATTGTCTTTTTAGAAGCATATGGAACAAAAAATCCTGCAAAAGCATTTAGCTTATTTATCTGATACTTGGCCATTTTCTGCATTATTCCAGATTTCCAGACAGCCCACATATCATAGATTGAAATTAAAATTAAAAGAATAACAAGGGTATAGATATTTAGGATAGGAACAAACACTGCGGCAATTCCAGGATAAATAAATAATTCTGTTGCATTATGAAGATAGAAGTTTCTCTTGAAAACTTTAAAAAAAGCAAGAGGCAGAGTTAATGCTAAAATAATTAAAGAGGCATATTTAAAACTTGGAATAAAAGAAGTTATTGAAATTCCTAGAGCTATTGCAATGACTACAAAAAACCAGACTCTTAAAAATAATTCTGCTTTAAATTTCATTAGAACAAACAAGACAATAATTGCTATTATAAATGCAATAATAATCGAGGGTAAAAATGAGGTGTAAAAATCTGTTTCTTTTTCAATCTCAGGAGGAGTCATACCATAAGGAAGCTCATTATCCTGATTTAGATAGTGATTAACAACATAAAGACCAATTAACTGTGTTACTATAAATAGAGTCATTAAAAAAACAGTTATTTTTATGTTATGCTTCATCTGAAAACCTCTGGCGAGTTTTCTGTTCCAGCACCCAATCGAATCTTTTCATTGCCTCCGATGGATTCGAACCGAAAACCTCTTTTATTTCAAATTAAATAAGAAAAAAGAGTTTTTAAAGTTTTAAAAATAAAGAATTAATTACACCCAACATCCAGATGAGCATGCAGCAGTAGGACTTGAAGTTAAACAATTAAAGCTTTGCCTACAATAGTCATGTGGTGGTTCTGGGTTAATACATCCTGTCTCACACCAACAGGTTTGTGAAGCTACTGTATATTGGCAAGATGAATCACATGTTAATTTGACATACTTAAAATAATAGTCCCATGAACCAATACTACAGTCCCAATCATCCTCTCCTGAGAGATCCTTTATTATATTGTATACATAAGAATAAGATCCTGGAGGATCGCACTCTTCTCCATTACTTAGTTCAAGAATTGCATTTCCACATACATTTAAAGGAGCATAACAAGTAATACTTAAGTTTCCTGGAGCAGATGTTCCTGAAACTCTGCTAGAAATCATTCTTACAGTGCAAGTATCTCCGTTTGTTGCTTTCATTGAAAACTGAGATTGATTAATTAAAAGAGTTTCAAAAACCAAATTCTGCACCTCTAATTCATTAAAAGTTCCTTTTTGACCCTGGACAAGATTATCTGCTACAAGAGAAGTCGCATGAACAGTGCCAACAACTTGAAGTTTAGAATCTGGGTTTGTGGTGTTTATTCCCATGTTAGGATTAGTTTTATTAAAATTGATTGTATTTCCTCCAAGAACATTTCCTACTTTTAAAACATTATCTGTGCTATCCCATACCATCCCTCCAAATTCCCAAGTAGTCAAGCTATCTCCAACGAGGATTTTTGGACTTAATCCATCATTAAAAGAATATATATCCCCCATAATATGTAATTTTCCTAAGATACCTTCTGGAAAACTAGCTCCAATCCCAACCTTTCCTGAAGATCTGTAAATATTACTTCCAGATAAAGTCCATAAACTGCTTACTGCACTTGGATCAGCGCAAACCCAATTGCCGTTATAAAATTGTAGGAATTGCCCTGAAGCACATGAAGACGGAGGACCAACTGTTTGAATATTATGCCCTGGATTTGGGGTCTCTCCAGGAACTAGAGCATTAATTCCTATTGCTAATAAAATTAAAACTCCTAAAGTAACAAAAGCATATACTGTTCTATTAGATAATTTAGACACCATTCTTTTTACAAAGAACTAAAGAAAAAAGTGTATTTAAATTTATCTGAGCCTTATACCTTCAAGGGCTCTAGGAACATTTGTCTCTACTCTATTAAGTTTATAGAGTGCTGAAGCAAGATCAAGTGATTTTGATACTTCTCCATGATTAATTATAATTCTCTTTGGTTTAGGACGCATATTATTAAAAAAACTTAAGAGTTCGTTTCGTCCAGCATGAGCACTAAATCCTAAGAGCGTTTGTACCTCTAAATTTATTTCAACTTTCTCTTCTTTTCCGTCCACAGTCATTCTTAGATCTTTAAGTCCGTCTTGAACCTGTCTTCCTAAAGATCCAACTCCTTGATAACAAACAAAAACTATTGAATTATCTTTATTTCCTGCGAACTCTCTAAAATATTCTACTGAAGCTCCACCCATAAGCATACCTGAAGTTGCAAGAACAATGCACGGCCCCCCTTCAATAACTTTTTTTCTTTCTTGGGGAGAACCAACTCTTGAAAAAATTTCAGAAACAAACGGGTTTTTATCCTGGAATATTTGGGAACGAACACGGCTACTTAAGAAATCTGGATAAGCAGTGTGAATTGCATTAATATCCCAGATCATTCCATCAATATAAACTGGAATATTTGGAAGTTTTCCTAAATTAATTGCATCTTCTATTACTAGCATAGATTCCTGGGCTCTTCCTAATCCTAGTTCTGGAATAAGCACTTTTCCTCCACGACTTATTGTTTTATTTATTGCTTCAATTAAATCTTCTTCTGCTTTTGATCTTGGAGGCAAAATATCATTTTTTGATCCATAAGTTGATTCTGTTATAACTGATTCAACTCTGGGAAAACTTGTTATTGCTGGATCAAGAAGGCGTGATCGAGCGTATTTAAAATCTGCAGTATAAAGTAAGTTATGAGCCCCATTTCCAATATTTAAATGAACCATTCCTCCACCAAGAACATGTCCAGAATTATAAAAGGTCAGCCTTACATCAGGAGTAACATCAGTAACTTCATTAAAATTTAAGCAGATGCTGTGTTTTACCATTTCCTTAATATCAGTTGAACTAAAAAGAGGTTTTTCTGCCTGTTTATAAGCCACACCAATAAAATCCAAAGCCAAAAGAGCAGCGATATCACGTGTTGGTGGAGTCATATAAACTGGACCTTTGTAACCCATTTTGTATAAGTATGGAATAAGTCCGCTATGATCTAAATGTGCATGACTAAGAATTATTGCATCAAGTTTAGCAATATCAAACTCAGGAACATTTAGAGTTGGAAATTTATCTTGTTCTCCTGTTGCAGGATCAATTCCACAATCAAGTAATATGTTTGAAACAGGTGTCTGTAATAATAAACAGCTTCTTCCTACTTGTCTTGCACCGCCTAAAAAGATTAATCTGATCCATCCTTCTTTTTTGCTTGGATCCCAATCAGCATAAATTTTCTGGCCAATTGAATTAAGAAATTTTCTTCTATAATTATTATTAGCATAAAGAACTTCCCTAATATTTTCTGTGATCTGGCTTTTTATTGCAGGAGATCTTTGAATTTGAGGAGTCCAAAGAGTTTCTTTTCTTATCTCTTCTAAAATTGAACCTTGCTTTCCTATAACAAGGCCTGGCTTTTTAGCTTCAACTACGACTATGCTTCTTTGTGAATCAAAAATTATATTTGTTATTTCTGCTTCAGCAGGGACAATCTGTTTAATTTTTTTTTCTGCATCACTTTGAGAAAAAAGTATTTTTTGATCTGCACGAAGTTCTATTCTTTTTTTGATTTCATCTACAATTGCTTTTATTTTTCCTTCTCCTTCTTTAAAGAATTTCTGATTTTCTGTGTAAAGAACTATATTTGCCCCTTCAAAGGTGGCTTCAGAAATTTCTCCAGAAAGCTTGTCTTTAATATTTTTCAGTATATCCATTTTTAGAATTACTTTGTAATTAATTCACTTTTGAGTTCTTCACTAAAAACTTTTTTTATGCTGTCTTTTGTGATTGCGAAGATGTCTATACCATATCCAGAGTAAACATCTCTTTGGGTTGAAGATAAAAGCGCTTCTTTAGCAAGCTCTACTCCTTCTTTAATACTTAATCCTTTTTTATATTGTCTCTCTAAAAGACCTAAAACAAAGGTCATACCCGAACCTGTTGATTGATAATCTTCCACCTTAATGATACTTCCATCTGGCCCTATTGTATAGAGTTCAGTTGTTCCATCTTCATTAAATCCCCCCACAACAGTTGAAACGATATTTGGAAAAATTGAAGGCTGTCTTATTGTAGAGTATGAAATTGAAGAAGTTAAATTTGCTGCTTGTTTAATTGATGGACGAGATTTTGATCTAAGTTCTTTAAGTTTCAATTCAGCTGCGATTAACTTAGATAATCTTTGCGCCCCAGAAACCATTCCTGCCCAAGAAACAACAAGATAATCATTAATTTGATTTGATTTTGAGAAATTTTTGTCAGATACTAAACTTCCCATAGTTACCTGTCTATCAGAAGCCATCACAACTCCATCTTTACAAACAATTCCTAATATTGTTGTACCAGATTTCAGTATATTCTTATTTATATCGTCATCCATTTTAAAATTAAATCCCTTAATCATTATAGAAATGATATTATATGATAAAATAAGGGATATTTAAAGTTTTCGCTTACTTGGGCTTTGTATAGGTTCAAGACATTTGTCACCAGTCAATCTATGTGTAAATTACAAAATAATTGATTTGGATAATCATTAACTTTTATAGAGATATAAAACACTATCCAAGTAAATATACTCTCTTT
>Ga0180009_10000271_pt1 | contig 74682 bp, 69 predicted proteins | sample OS_PC_MetaG_FD_123537 | JGI IMG/M metagenome (GOLD analysis project Ga0180009, IMG submission 123537) | Groundwater microbial communities from the Aspo Hard Rock Laboratory (HRL) deep subsurface site, Sweden - OS_PC_MetaG | ecosystem: Environmental > Aquatic > Deep subsurface > Groundwater... | reverse complement strand
ACCCATCGTAGATCAATATTCGGAGCCGGGGGTACTACCGAAATTTGAAGTGCGAAAGGTATAAAAAACCAAATCGCTTATGTCCTTCATTGTAAAAACCGACACTTGAGGCTCAAACCCTTGCGAAAACCCACCACACAAAGCAGGTAACCCTATGGCTTATACAATATATTTATCCGGCGAAACGCATACCGATTGGCGCGACCAAATCATTCAGGGCATCGAAAACAACGATCTGGACATAGAAGTGCTCGGGCCGATTACCGACCTCAACATCAGTGAAAACATTGGTGCTGAAATCTTGGGCCCGGAGGAAAACAATTTCTGGCGCGATCATAAAAGCGCCAAAATCAACGCACTGCGTAATAATCATTATCTCGGTCAAGCCGACTTGGTCGTCGTCCGTTTCGGAGAAAAATACAAACAATGGGAAGCGGCATTCGATGCCGGCCTTGCGATAGGCATGGGCATTCCTATCGTCGTGATGCATGACCCCGAACTGACCCACGCCCTGAAAGAAATCGACGCGACCGCCCTTGCCGTCACACAAGATTCTCTCCAGGTCATCGAGATCCTTAAATATATCTCACAGCAATAACAAGATTTCATGAAAAATAACTTCCAGGAGCTGTGAGATTTGTAGCAGGTTCGGCCTATCCTACATTTTTATCACCGAATCCTAAGAATCGTTGGATTGCGTTAAATTACGCAATCCAACATAAATTCCGCACCCTATTTTCTTCTATCCGATCGAAAAAGGCTCTGATTTTTCAGTATGAAAGGAGTCGGATCAGACAATCACATGCGGTAAGTAACGAGATAAATCCTGAGTGACGATAGCCTTATCTTCACGAATCGAAATTCCTGCCGGCTGATCGTCAACCAGCCAGGAACCGATCAGGGTATGATTATCGCCGAATTTGGGTAATGGATAATAAGCCTGGAAGATAAAGCCTTCTTTGCCATATGGCCCTTCTGTGCCAAAAAGCTTTTTACCGCCTTTATATAACGACACATTGGCGCCTTCCCTAGAAAATAACGGCTTTTTGACTAACTCCAGTCCTGGACTCCATTGGACATCATCTTCGAAAAAAGCAGGCAAAAGATTGGGGTGGCCGGGAAACATTTGCCATAACATCGGCAACAGCGCTTTATTAGACAGAATCGCTTTCCACAGCGGCTCCAGCCATTGCGTGCTACTTTTCAGCAACAACGGTCCATAGTCTTCGCTGAGCATGAACTCCCAGGGATAAAGCTTGAATATGAGCTCAATGACTCTATCCTCCAAGTCGGTAAATGCCCCGCTTTCCCCTTGCCCAATATCCTCGACATAAACGAAACGATTCGGAATACCCGCTTCTGTAGCGCAATCTTGAAGGTATTGCACTGTTCCCCGATCTTCCTCGCTGTCTTTGCAACAACTAAAGTAAAAGTCGCGGCCGTCGGTCGAAGCATGAATAGATCCTAAACGCTGCACCAGTTTTTCCTGTAAGGAATTAAATTGATCACAGTCTGGTGGCAACTCTCCGTTTCGGACATTGTCTTCAAGCCATAACCATTGCCAGAAACCTGATTCATAAAGACTGGTGGGCGTGTCGGCGTTATTTTCGTAAAGTTTCGCGGGATTGCGGCCGTCATAGGAAAAATCGAGCCGCGAATATAGGCTCGGTTGACGATTTTTCCAGGAGGCTTGAAGCAAATCCCAGAATATGCCCGGTATACCAAACTTTTCCATTAATCGTTCATCATCGACAACTCGGTCGACGACTTCGAGACACATCTGATGAAGCTCCTCGCTGGGTTCTTCGATATCTTTTTCAATTTGCTGCAAAGTAAAACGATAGTAAGCCGTTTCGTCCCAATAAGGTTCGCCATACAGCGTATGAAAGTGGAATCCGTACTCGTGAGCCAAATTTCGCCAACCCGATCTTTCCCGAATGGGCATACGAAACATGTCGCTAGCCGCCCCAACCGCTGCTTCTTGAACTTGACCGGGTCGAGCTCGAACCGCTCCAGGACGATTTAGCCGCAACCGTTGAACCGAAACCGCCGCGAGAAATGGTTCTGGTGACCGGGGGCTTGGATTGAAAGGCATCGCTACCGACGGTTACGTTAGTGCTGCGATTGCTGCCGTAACTTCGACCGTCGGCGGTCACCCAATTATTGTAAAAAGGAGAGCTGCGGCGATAAGAGGTAAAAACCGGTTGGGATTGGTAGCCGCGATTAAAATCCAACGCCCTGGCAAACATAAATCCCGCCATTGCCGGCATAAACCAATTTTGTCCGGATGCATGCGGATAAGTCGTGCAGCGATTGAGTCCGAATTCTGACTCGCAGTCTTGCCGCGAGGCATACTTAGGCGCGGTTTTAGCGGCCTCTTCCTGCGCCTTGCGATAAGCTGCTTCGCAGTCAGCGGCATATTGTGGATTTTCGCTCTTACAAACGTCCAAGCTAGTATAAACCCGTGCATCGCGTTCTTCGTCAGAGCATGCATTTAACATGACACCCGCTACCGCTAAAGCAACCGGCTTGAGCCAAAAACGCGGGCCGTTTTTTTTCATTCGGTCCAAATTGATGCTTTTTGTGCGCTTCATGTGATCGCTCCTCAGTAGGTCATGCAGGCCGCATTCAAAATACCGACCGCAATCGAAAAACCGCCTAAGACCACGCCCGCGGAGATTTCATTATCATTGATGCTTTGCACGATTTTAGGCATGAAAATAAAGCGGATGATGGCAAAAGCAAGCAACTGTGCGATTAATGCGAATACGGACCACAACCAAAAGTCCAGCAACGAAACAGAATTGGAGGCAGCTCCTGCAATCGCGATCGCAAAGCCGATGACAGCACCGATGAAACCAATCGCGGCCGCTACGTTTTTATCCTCCTTGACCAATTTCCATTCATCATGAGGCGTGATCAATGCATACAGAAATTTAAAAATCAGTAGCAAAGCCAATGAAGAGAAAAAATACATTGCGAAATTGCTGAGGCCCATCAGAGAATTTATCAAAGCGTCCACAGTTGACTCCTAGTGTTGTTTTTAAAGAAAGGTTAAACTAATCGGCACCAGGCGGCGGTAATACAACAGAGAATAACTTAACCGATAATTGTGATGTCAGCCGACTGCAAATTGATGCCGGTCGCGATAACCAAGCAACGGTCGGCACGCCCGTTTATTATTTTTTCTTCCCCTGAAACCAATGCGAATTCATCCAACGTATCATCGACCGGTCTTTCGTAGAGCATCACGAATTGATCGGTTTCGCTCGTACCGTCGGTTTCCGTATAAGTCGTTTCAGTCATGGCCACCGGCGGCGAGGAATTGCCAACACCTTCCCAAACCCTAAGAAATCGGTGACCCTCAAGTGTATATTCCGGCCGGCTAATATCGGTGTTGATTAAGCGATCCCAATCGGCTTGGCTGCCAACGGCTTTGGTATCGTAAAAATACCAAAGCTTGACGTCTTCGATATGATTTTCCGTCATGCCGCCGTTTAACAGGACTTGCACGAAACTATCGTCATCGGTGTAAAACCGCAAAAGCGTACTATTGTCATCCAATTTGACTTCACCGACCGCCTGAATAAATTGGGTTTTGGCGGCGCCTTCAAAAATAACCAAGGGCTCGATCAGCTTGAGCCGCAGCGCGTCTAACTCAAATGCGCCGCCTAGCCTCAAACCAATGATTTCAGGGCTCCGAATTGTTTCTTCGGCGTCGTTTTTTTTGAACCATTTGCTAAACACACAGCTTCTCCCAATCGAGGCCGTCGATGCGTTCATCGGCAATGTAATAAATCATCGTGCCCGGATGAATCATGTGCGTCAACGGTGGGTTGAGCATGACGCTACCCTTGGCGCCGCCGACGGCAATCAGAATCGCGTCATGTTTTTGTTTAAGCGGAAAAAACAAATCGCCTAATAAAACACTTTTGGATTGAGCCGGATATTTGATCGAATACTGCGTCATGCCGTCCTGAACATTCAACAAGTCCTGATGCAACGCGCTGGAGCCGGGATGCATGGCGGATTTAGCCAGCATCTCGACATCTACCGAAGGCGTGCATTCAATGTTCGGGCAATGCGTTTTCAGCAATTGACTGAGTTTTTCATCATTGAAATAAGCGATCATGTGCGCGCTATTATTACGACTTGCACAATACAGTGCGGTCGTCATCGTGACATCATCTTCTGGCGTATCGATAATGATCGTTGAGGCTTTTTCAAGACATGCTCGATCCATTTGCACGTCATCGTTATAACTATCGACCTTAACGAAATCGATTTGATCAGGTATCGGGTTCTCGATCTCGGCTTTCGCGCACAGCACTATCTTATGCGTTTCTAAAGCCCCAAATTGTTCACGGAGCAGCAATCTGATGAGGTGCAAGGTCCGCATTTCGCCCCAGCCGATCACCAAAACGTGATTGGTGCAGTTTAATTGTTTCAAACCATTTACTCCTTTTTTCCAATGGTAGGCCGCAAAAACAGCGATCCGGCCTAAGAACATCGCAAACAGGCTCAAGCCGAACGGAATCACGAACAATGCGGCCGTCATTTTGCCGCCATGTGTCTTAGGAGATAAATCGCCGTAACCGACGGTCGATGCAGTGACTATCAACCAATACGGAAAGTCCGGCAAAGCCAGTAAATCCGTTTCGCCGCAAAGAAGAAGCAAAGCGTAGCTAATGCTCACATAAAGCAACAAAGCGAGAGCCGCACCTTGCCAACTCAATATAATGCAATGCTGGATAAAAAATCGCTTAAGTTTATAAAGGATGATCATCTAACTATAACTTTCGCACTTCAAATTTCTGCGGTGCCAGAGGATGCGCCGGGGTGCTCTCGGCAAAGGCTTTGCCACTCCCTCGCCTAGCGTTAGGTGAGGGCGCATAGAAACTACAGAGACTTATCACCCAGAACCTAAATTCCATAGCCAGTTGGCTATGGTTAACTGCCTTGGATAATTCATCCAGCACCTAAATACTAAATAAGCCATGATTTTGAATCATTGCCAAAGACCTATGGAATTTAGGTGCTAGGTTACGACGTGCTGTCAAACGAGTTACCGAACCCTCAACAAAGCCCACAGCTCCAGGGTTTTATTTATCCCGAAATCCTTAGCCATTTTTTGAGTATAAAGGGTGTAGCTCATTAGGCTCAACGACCGCCGAGAATACGCTCCAGCTCGCTATCGGCATTTGCGTTGGAACCGGTGATGCCTGCCGCTTTCAATTTGGCCTCAAGCGCGTCGCCGCTTTCCTCGCCAAGCAATTCTTCGGCGGCTTCCAGCTCGGCAGAGCGCTGGTTTTGCCGGTCCTGAATACGCTTTAAGGATTCCGCCGCTGTTTTCATTTTGCTGTTCGCTCCCAAATGCCGAGAAGAAACCGAAACTTGGGCTTTTTGTACCGACTCGGTGGCTTTAACCATGTCGACTTGTTGTTCCATTCGTCGTAAATTCGCTTTCGCCTCGGCAATTTTATGACGCAGCGTTTGCTCCGACTGATTGAATTGATTGACGTATTGCTGCTCTGCGTCCATTTGCTCGCGTAATTCCACGACTTTTTGCGCACATTCCAGCGCCAACTGCCTATCGCTCTCGGCCGCCCTGCGCGCGTGACTCTCATAATCGACAATCGAGGTTTGTAAACCGGATACCTTTTGTTCCGCGAGCTTTCTTTTCGCCATGATTTGAGTCAAAGCATGGTCGGATTTACGCAGTTCTTCTTTCGCTTCCCGAATTTCTTGATCCAATATACGCAAAGCCTGACTATCTGCAACAGCCTCCGCAGCTTCGTTAGCGCCGCCCTTGATCGCAGTGACTAATTTATTCCAAACACTCATAGCTTAAACTCCATTAATCAAATGATTTTGGTAGGCATCCAAAAATGCACGCACATTCTGGAACAGTGTATCGACTTCGATGATAATACTCTCTTCTTTTGACTGACTCGACAATGCGCCGAAAGCCATATAATAATCTTCATCATCGATATGAGTAATAGCAATAGCCGTTAAAGGAAAAACTTGATGAGTTCTCAATATATCTTCATTGAGCAAGGCGCAGTCTTTAATCTCTTTTTTTGCGAATAATACGGACTCGACCAGGATTTGTTCGCCGCTAACCGCTAGATAAGCATCTAGTCCGTCGCCATTAGTGATACGCAAACAAGATTCTTCCCTAGCAACTTGATAACCGTCGCTTTCATTCAATAGACGTTCCAATTCGATAAGATTCCAACTCATAGTTTCTCCTGTAGCATGACATCGGCAAAAGAGCCTGACAAAATTCTAGATGAAGGATTACGATAGCACAAACCTGTTTTTAACATATAAAAGGTAGAACAAAATCATCAGTTTTTTGTGAAATACGACCAAATCTAATTTCGACGATTGAGGAGCTATAGTTCTCGACAGGCGCTCCTCCCCTGCCAAAACCGAACGATTCTTGACCATCAAGACCGTTTATCTATCACTTCGTCTCTCAACACATCAAAATCATTGAATGCGCTTTTTAAGCTAAGCTTTAAATTGATGATCGTAGCCAGTGTGGTGCTAGTGAAAATACAGACCATAATTGCGATTTGATATTTTACGGCTACCCAGGGTTCGCTGCCGCCGAGAATCTGTCCGGTCATCATGCCGGGCAAAGAAACCAATCCCATAGTCGCCATGCCGGCGATCGTCGGATTGATTGCAGCTTTTATCGCATCCCGAAAATATGGCCGAACTGCCTCCATACGCGTTGCGCCTAGCATCAAAAAAGTCGCGTACTCGTTCTCGTTCTTGCGTAATGCCGAATAGAATCGCTCTAATGCGATCACGTTGCCTTGCAGACAGTTGCCTAGAATCATGCCGGCCAACGGAACGACATATCGCGCATCGTAAAAAAGCGCCGGCCGAATTACCCAAAACACCAAAAATGCGGCAGAAAACAGAATACTGAAAGCAATGGCTATAAACGTGACCAACGCAAAATAACGTACTTTAAGGCCCGCTCGACGTAAAATGCTGAAATCGGCGACCAAAAGCATCACCAATATCCATAAGCCATTGAACCAAGGATTGTTGAGTTCGAACAGCCACTTCAGATAAAACCCAACCAAGGCCAACTGCACGCTCATCCGTAAAACGCTAATGCCGATATCTCGGCTCAGCAGCAAGCCAAGCATTCGCAACAATAACCAAGGCAGTAGACAAAGGCCATACAGCAGCGCCATTCGCGGCAATTCGATATCAAGCGTTTCCATGTATTCTTTCCCGAACCAAGCGGCCCGCTTCCAGTTCTAAAATACGATCGCAGCGCGCCAGCCACTCAGTATCGTGAGCGACCGAAAGCACCGTCAATTGAGGGTCGGAAAACACATCGAATACAGCTTGTTTGCTTTCCGCATCCAATGCACTGGTAATCTCATCCAACAAATACAAGCTTTTACCTAATAGCAGCCCTCGCGCCAATGCAATCCGTTGTTTTTCGCCACCGGAAATTCGGCTACATTTTCGCTTTAAAATATCGACCGACAGATGCAAGCGATTCAATACTTCAACCAGCCGAGCATCCGGAGGCCTTTGATTCCGATGGGTTTTAAACTGAAAAGGCAATAATAAAGCTTCGCGTACGGTCTCGGCGCCAAGTATGGGCTCTTGGCCGATATAGGCCGTCGCACTTCGGATCATATGGACCGATGCAGGAGTCAACTGCATCTGCTGAAAATAGACGCCCCCGGAGGCGACGGCATGAAGCCCGATAAATGCTCTCAACACGCTACTCTTGCCGGAACCCGACTTACCGCATAAAACTGCTTTTTCGCCGGGGAACAGGGCAAAACTAATATTGGATAGGATGGTTTTTTCACGAACCGCTACCGATACTTGATCGAATCGAATGATTGGATTCATTAAGTTAATGGTTTAAAAGAACATACGCCCGAACTCACTACTTGCCCTATTCACTATTCACTGCTAACTATTCTCTACTCAATACTCAGTCAACCAATAAAACTGGCACGGCTGAATGACCAGTTGCTGGTCGAATTCAGTCGGACGCTTGCCGGTGTATAAATCGCTGATTTGTCCGTAAATGCCAAACCCCGCCGTATTAAATTTTTCCATCTTGATACGCTGCGCTTGTTCGCTGAAATTACAAATCACCAGCACTTGCTCCGAAGGACGATTATGATCGTAACGGATAAACGAAAAAATATGCGGGTTTTCGCACTCGATCAACTGCCGATTATTGAAGTCGGCAAAAGCCGTGGTTTCCTTGCGAATCGCAATCATTTTTTTCAATGCGTTAAATACGGCATGCTCGACCGTACCTTGTTTTTTACGTTGCTCGGCCCGTTCCCAATCGATCTTGGGCCGGTGAATCCAGCGGCTGTCATTGACCTTATCGGGTTGATCGAGATAACTGTGATCATTGAAGGTGGCGATCTCATCGCCGTAATACAGAAGCGGAAGGCCGCCGAATGAAAATATCACGCTATGCATTAATATGATTTTGTTCAGCGCGATATCGATCGCATGCTCGTCGTCGGACTGAAGCGCCGTCTCAAGGCCGGCCAGCGAAGCCAGCGACCCGGCAATCCGCGCATCGCCGGTTTTGTCGTTACGCATGAACGGCACGCCGCTCGCGATCGAGTCCTCATAAACCCCTGTATAGAAATCGACCAGAAAGCGACGATGTGCGACTGGATCATAACCGACATGCCGCACATCGTTATCATCGAAACCTAGGCCGATATCGTCATGGCAACGCACATAATTCAACCAAGTCGCTCGCTCCAATTTATCGGGCAGGCTTTTCAAACCCTGATACAGTAATTTGCTATTGCGCGTCGCCAACGCATCCCAAAGCAAGGCCATCAGCGTCGCGTTATAGGCGATTTCACACTCTTTCGCGATAATCGCGTCCTCGCCGAAATATTTAGTAATCTCGACCGGCGCGACGATCGCCTCAGCAATAAACAAGGATCCCGGCGCGGTTACTTGGCAACAGTCTTTCATCAACTGCAGCAACAGATGCGCTTCGCGTTCGTTTTGACAGGTCGTGCCCATCTTCTTCCATAAAAAAGCAACCGCATCGAGCCGGATAATATCCGCGCCTTGATTGATCCAAAAAAGAATCACGTCGAGCATTTCGATGAATACCGAAGGGTTACTGTAGTTGAGATCCCATTGATAATCATTGAAGACCGTCATCACCCATTTCTGCAGGGTTTCGTCCCAGGTAAAATTTCCCGGAGCGGTTTCCGGAAAAATTTCGGGCATGCTTTGTTCGAACATATCGGGAATTTCACGATTATCGAAGATGTAATAATAATCCTGATATTTTTGCTCTCCTGCCTTCGCCCGCTTCGCCCATTCATGCTCGTCCGAGGTATGATTCAATACAACGTCCAAGGTCAACAGAATATCGCGTTTTCTGAACTCGCTTGAAACCCTCTGTAAATCTTCTAATTTGCCGACACGGCTATCGATCTGCCGAAAATTACTGACCGCATAACCGCCGTCGCTGCGTCCGGTCGGACACTCGAGAATCGGCATGATGTGCACCAAATTGACGCCGAGCTCTTGAAAATAAGAGGTATTATCCGCCACGCCGGCCAAGTCGTCGGCAAACCCGGCACTGTACAAAGCCATACCGACCCATTTTTGATTCAAAAACCAGTTATGATCGTTTTCCCGCGCGATATCGAGTTTCTCCAACTCTTCCGGCCGCTGAATATATTGCCGGGCCAAGGTTTCGACCAACTTGAGCATTTGCTCCTTGAAGTCGTCGCGGCGGCCGTATAGATGATGAAACAGATTATGAATCGCATAAAAATTCGCACCGAGACGCGTATAAAAATGCCGTAAATCCTGCCTGCGGATTTCCGGCTTGAGATCATCTAAAATTTCATTTAATAAGGAATGCGAAATCTGTTCGTACATGGTTAGGATGCGGAGAAAATGTAAAGTTTCGTAAACCGGTAGCGCTAAGGCTCTGCACGGTAACGACTAAAGAATATACCCATCGTGGATCAAAATCCGGCACCGGGGTACCCGTCAAAGGAGGCCGTGAATACATCCCTGTAGGCTCTATGCCAGCTCCATGCTGGCAAAGCCTTTGTCGCACACCCCGGTGCCTCCTCAGGCACTGCCGAAATTTGAAGTGCGAAAGGTATAGATAGCTTAGTCTAGATCCCAAGCTGCTATGAACGGTTCATAAAATACAGGATCGCTGACCGTCGCACCTCTTTGCCCGACCAAGGCGGAAGCAAACGCTTGCGCTCGCTCCATCGTGATTTGCAGCGGCCAATCGAGATTGAGACCGAGTAGCATCACCGAAGCGAACGCATCACCGGCACCGACCGTATCGATGACTTGGGCGATTTCGCCCGGCGTAACCCGGCACGACTCACCATGACGATCAGTCGCAAACGCGCCTTGCTTGCCGCTCGTGACGATCAATCCTTGTAATCGGTAGAGCTCGACAAAGCGCCGCATATCGGCCTTAAGATCGCCGGAAACCGGATAAAGCGCCGCCAACTCATGATGATTCAGCTTGACCCAATCGGCTTGACCGAGCCATTCAAGCACTTGGTCTTTTTGCCACCAAGGTTCACGCAAATTGACATCCATGAAGATACGCCCCTTGTGTGCGTCTTTAAGAACGTCCAAAGCCGTCCTTGAAACCGGCTGACGCAAGGACAGCGTGCCGTGATAAAGCAAACCGGGACGCTCCGTATCTTGAAGCTCGGCTTCATTAATATAATCGTAGGCTTGTTCCGGCACGATCGTATAGGCGGGCTCGCCCTGCTCGATGACGATATCGACAACACCGGTAGGATGCCGGCTATCCCTTTGCAAACCCGACATATCCATGCCCCACTTATGCATCGCGGCAATGACCGAGTCTCCGGTCGCATCCTGACCGACTCGACTGATAAAATGCGGTTCTTGCCGGAAGGCCTGCAAATGCCAGGCGACATTGAACGGCGCGCCGCCGAGTACCCGGCTGCCATCGGGAAAATGATCGAACAAAACCTCGCCGAAAATAGTGATCGGATTTTTATTCATCGCCAATAATCCAGTGTTTGATTTCGGGTAAATAATGCACAACGCCTTCTAAAATACCGGCACTGTAATTGCCATTCATTCCGAGAAAACCGCCTTCAGCCAAATACAAGGACTGCTCGGTCGATTGCTCCCGAGCCAACTGCAGCGCCTGCTTGCGTATCTCGTCGGTCGCATTGGCGACCAATACCGAGTTAATCGGGCTGGTCAACACCGGCAGATCGTTACCGCTATCGCCGGCGAAAACCGTGTCATCCAAACAAAAGCCGAGCTGCTTCATTAAAAACTCGACTGCATGAAACTTAGTCGCGCAAGCCGGTAAAACATCCAGCAACCCAGTATGTGTGGTTTCGTCGACACTGTAAATGAGCTCTGCCCGAATCGAGTGCGACGCCAAGCGTTTTCTCATTTCAGTCAACAAAGGCTTCGGATCGATTGCTGCCGATACATAATAACTGAGCTTGAAACGATTTTGCTTCGCGCCTTCCTGTAGCGTTAATTCGGACAATTCGCTGAACAAACGATGCATCTCGGCATGTTCGCGTCCGGCCCAATCCGGTTCGATTTCATGACTCCATTGCGACCACTCTTGCCATTCATGATCGACGACTTGATAAATCGTCGTTCCTACATCGCCGATCACGTAATCCGGCAACGGCAAATCGTATTCGGCTATCGCTTGCTGGACTAAGGCCTGATGCCTACCGGTCACATATGCCAGCGTGGACCCGGAATGCCGCGCCAAGGCCTTGAAATAAACCCTCGCCATCGCCGATTCCGGCACATTGCCGTTCGGCAATAAGGTTCGATCAAGGTCGGTACAAAGCAAAAGCCGATCGGTCATAATTCTGCTCTCAGTCGCTTAAAAATCATAATGTTCTATTGCCTCGATGATACCGAGCGCAAAGGGTTGCGCCGCAAAATAAATCCTCTCGGGCTCGCGTAAACCCGACAATTCCTCGCGATGCCGATTAGCGACGACAACCGCTAAGGTATTACCCTGCATCATGTCTTCATCGGCGCCGGAACCGCCGGCGACTAGAATACGCTCCAACGGCAGATTCCACTGCTGGGCGAAATAACGCAAGGCCAAACCTTTCGATGCACGCACCGGAACGATGTCGAAAAATTGCCCGAAGGATATATACACATTGACCGCCTGCTCCTCCTGACGCAACAATGTCTGAATTTCTTCTACCGTCGGTGCCTGCTCGGCATCGTAATGATAGGAAATCTTGAATCGGCTTTGCTCGCTTTTGGGCTGTAAAGTCAAACCGGGCAATTCCCCGATAATGCGGCGTATGGCCTTGCTATTCCAGTGATAATCGATATGTCTTGCCCAAGCGCTGTCCGGCGTCATTTGCGGCGAATAGACAATTTCGGTTCCCAAGCTGGTGATTAATACATCCGGTACCGGCAGGCCGTTTCTCTTTAAAATAGTCATCGCCGAATCGAGTCTGCGGCCGGTCGCGACACCGAAAAAAACTTTTTTTCGATTCTCGGCCAAATAAGCGGCAAACGCTTTCAAACCCTCGGCGCTGCCCAATAAACTTTGATCGATATCGGAAAAAACGGCTCGATCGCGATAGCTCAAATCGCCTCGCACGCGCGCCACTTTCGGGAACTCCGGATGATGATCCAATAATGGCTGTATCGTCTCAAGATACTTTTGTGCATGCGTATTCCAGGAATAGCGTTTCCGAACATTTTTAAGGCCTTTTTCGGAAAATTTTTCCCATTTTTTCGGGCTGCTTAAAATTTCCAGCAACGCATTCGCTATCGCACTGCTATCTAGCGGATCGACGAGAATACCGTTATGGCAAGCACCGATAATATCGACCGGGCCGCCGTTTTCGGTCGCAACCAGCGGCAATCCGCATGCGGCCGCCTCGAGTAAAGTTAAACCGAACGGCTCGGTCAATGCCGGATTGACGAACACGCCTTTCGATTGCGCGGCCAAGCGATAAATATCCGGAACATCCTCCTGTTTGTGGTGCTTAGGGATCGCAATATGGCCGTATAAATCATAGTAATCGACCAATAATAGAATTTCGGTCAACACCGCTTGCGCGCCTTCGTCCATTTCCCGGATATCGTCGCGATTGCCGGCTACGATCACTAAATTCGCTAATTTCTGTAATTCGAGAGACTCGCCGTAAGCATGAACTAACGAAACTATGTTCTTGCGTTCGTCAGGACGCGACAAAGCCAGAATCATCGGTTTTTTAGGATTATTCAAAAAAGGCTCCAGCGATTTGCCAAAGGCTATTTTTACCTTGTTTTCAGGAGGATGAAACTGCTCCAGATCGGTTCCCGGCGGAATCACGACCATGCGTTCCGGCTGATAATAGTCGTAGAGCTCGTATTGTTCGGCAATCTCGTTGCGGGTACTTGTCACGACCAATTCGGCATTGGCCAGCACATCCTCTTCGGAGCTGATTCTTTTGGAAATATGATAACGCTGCTCGATCAAATCATTCGGTAAGCCCATAGCAAGTAAACGACCGAGCTTGTCTCTGCCCAGTGAATGCCCGGTATGCACCAATGGGATACCGGTCAAAAGCGACAACCGCACGCCCACATAGCCGGCGTCGGCATAATGACTATGAATCACATCCGGCATGCGCGGCTGCTGCCGTAACCACTCCAACAAATTGTCGGCGAAAATATCGAGATAATCCCAAAGCTCCTCTTTCTTGATATAGCCTTCGGGGCCGGCCGGAATCCGGACGATTTGCGCGTTTTTATCCAGCGGCTCAAGCGCTTCGCGGTAATCTGCACCAACCTCGGGATCGTCGACCAATCGCGTTGCTAAATCAACCCGACCTACCGAAGGTTGGCACGCTAAAGCCCTCGCTAAATCCACGACATACTTGGTCTGACCTCCGGTATCGGCATCGCGTCCCAGTTCTAAATCTCGTCCGCGTATCAGGCCGTGAACACTGATCAAAAGAATATAATGCGAAACCTTCTTGCTCGTCATGATCGAACTCATTTCAGCTGGAGATAAATTGTATTCTCTCATTCACGAACAACTATCTCAAGTGACACTAACTTGCGGCATCCACCGGATCACCTTGAACCCTTTGCTCATTATCCTAGAAAAAGCATTTCCCCATAACGGTCGTGTAGGCTTGGTATCGCCCCGGCAAATGAAAGTGCGAGGGTTGCTGAGGGTATGGTCACTCGCCCGACAGGACGACCCGGTGCCGAATTTTGATCTACGATGGGTATAACCATTTTTGATCATGAAGGGAGTAGCAAAGCAAGTATAAACCTATGAAAATACTATGTTATTATTAAATACCATACTTAACGAAAGGCTTTTCTGTGCTACAATCCTCGACTCCTAAAAACAATTAAAAGGTTTTATTATGCAATTCACTAAATTTTCAACTTTTACGCTCCTATTTTTTGCTTTTTCCGTGAATGCCGATGTTCAGTTAACCCAAGCCGATCTAATCGGCACCTGGCAAATCGATAAGGAATCGGTCGACCGCGAAGGCACCAAATCCAGAAGCTTGAATACTACTTGGTCGTTCAGGGAAGACGGCACTATGGAAGGAAAGTCTCAAGAATCGGACGTTCACGCCCGGATCGATACACTGCGCGCAGTATTGAACTATTCGGTCGAAGACGGCAAATTGGTTAAACAAGCCGCGCCGGGCCGCTCTAGAATGGAAACTTGCACCGCAATTGAAAAAGAAAACGACAAAATGATTCTTAAATGCCGATCGAATTATTTTTTCATGACCAAAAAATAACACGCAGGCAATCAAGTTACGTTGTATATCTATCTCATCAAATTTCGGTATAGCGTATGGGGCTTCGGGGTGTTCAGTCGATTTTTGCTCCTGCAAAATCGACATTCACCCAGCTCCGAAATTAGAATGGTAAAGATTATGTATATGCGCTACGCGCAATGATTTACTTTGTTAAATTTAAAACGATATCGGTTAAGAAAGTCATGCAGAACAATTTTCAAAAGAAAACAAACCATCCCATTCCTGGTCCAGTCGAAGCAGTGCATCGTTAAGAGAACAGGGCTTTATCAAATGATCGGGAGTCTCTTCGATCAAGCCCGCTTCGCTCAATTTGCGTATGCCATCACTCATCTCGAAATCGACTTCGACGCCATAGAGCTTCTGCAAATGATCTTCGATCAACCTATCCAACTGATGCGCCGAACAGCCCTGATGCTGTTTGTGCAATAATAATCCATAAGCGAGTATGGCTTCTTTGCATTCCTCTTCCTCTGCCATTTCGATCAGATTGGACAAAACACCCAAATTGTTGTCGAGATTATGAAAATACAGGCTTTTGGCTAGCACGGAAAGATAGCGGTTACGGCTTGACAACACTTTTCCGGCTTGCCTCCACATCAACCCCATGAAGCTGGCAACCGCCAACAGGATCGCAGCAGGATGCGCGGCTCGCGCCAATTTCGACACGACAGTAAAAATTCCGCCTATGACACCTCCCCCACCGCCAACTCCTATCTTAAACTTATCGAGCCGTCGCATTTCCACGCGGGTATTCGGAAACAACATTTCCAAATCGGCCCGTGGAATGTCTTTGAACAACTTGAGATAGATAACCGAATTATCTCCCTCTTGAGACATTTGCATCTGAAATAGCTGACGCCATTTATCGAGCACAAAGGCTTTGGGATCAGAGAAAAACGACGTAGTTCCCTCTGTTTTCTTTGCCGGTTTCAGTTTTAGCACCAAAAATAATCTTCGATAAATTGGAATTTCGATTGTTTCGGGCGTTAAAAAAAATGTCCGCCAAGAGCGTTTTTGCTCGGTCCGGCTAGCCCATCCCCGATAGTACAAATGTATTTCATCGAAATCGTCGAAATCGATGGATAAATCCAAACCGTAAGGCGAAGTTTCAGATAATGCCTGATTCAGTTCTTCTTGACCAATTGGCCTGTAGTTGGCCTTGGTGATGATACCCTTGATCTCCTCGATCAAAGTGTTTTGCATGACTTGCAATGCTTCGTTTGAATGCGTTTGCAACAACAATGTCGTGCAATCGGGACTGAACGGTAAATAATTGTGTTTCAGACTTTGCAATTTTGTAAAAAAATGGGCGTGATAAAGCGCAAGAAAAATTTTACAAAACTGTTTGAACAGTCGCTTTTCTTCCTCCGGCAAATCCAACTCGGTCAATAATCCCGCGATTAAATCATTTATATCCACCGGAATGAAATGCTCTAGCATACTCTCTTGATCAAAGCTCATCTCTTTATCTAACATCCTCGCTTCTCCTGTAATAAAGCCTGCGAAAGAATACTGCTTAATGGCCAATTAAACTGAGCCAAAAATGGCCAACAATTTTAAGCCACTTTTTCAGACTTTATTTGTACGAATAAATCTGACAGAGTCCCTGAGTTTTTTTAGGGAGCTTCATGAAGGAGTGGCTGCGACTACGACTTCCCTTGCCCGGACACTCGGCTTCGGCAAGTTGAAGCATCTTGCTAATCAGGATTAATGCTAGCAGATTGTTAAGCGCCCGCTTCCGGCGCTACTCTTTTTTGAACGAAAAAACTTCTAGTTTTTAAGAAATTCGAGCTGTGATTTGACGAGGATACCGGCACAGCAGGGTCTGCCGCCAAAACCCATGGAAGAGTGTTTGATTAACGATTCGCCGGAAATAGCGCATATTCAGGACTTATTAGTCGTGTCCGGCTCTTTGGGCGGAACCGGGTCATAGCCGTGACTGCCCCACGGATGACATCGACCAAGTCTTTTTAACGTCAGCCACAAGCCTTTAAATGGACCATGTCGAGTGATCGCTTCTATCGCATATTCGGAACAGGTAGGCTGATACCGGCACGAAGGCGGCAAAAGAGGAGAAATGACAAGCCGGTAAAAACGGACTATTCCAAGCAACAAAGATTGCACCCCTTTAGTCAACATCGTCAAATTCTCCAAAAATCAAAACAAATTGCGCTTAAGCATAACCCAGCGCCAAACATACTTCTTTCTTACTTACTTACTTACTTAGGAACAAGCATGAAATAACGTCGACAACTTTGGAAGGGTGTTCGGTGGCTCGATTGACAGGTGTCGGCGGCAGGGCAGATTTTTGCTCCTGAAAATCTGCATTCACGCCATCCATGGCGTTTGCAGATTTTTGCTCCTCGGCAATTGCTGAGTTACAAGGATGTAACGAATGCAGAAAATGCAGGAGCATTTTTCTGCCCTGCATCGCCTAAAACGCCTACTGTTGGAGCCCTAATACACGCCATTCATAGCAATCAGATTCCGCCGTCAAGCCTACATAGACGTATTCACCCAGCACCTAAATTCCATAGCCCATTGGCCATGGTTAACTATTTTGGCTAATTTAGGTGCTGGGTTCACGGCGTCCTTTCAAGCGAGTCACCGAACCGCAGCAAAGCCTAACACTTATAGAAGTTATTTCCTGATTAGCAAGTTTCTTCAGCTAAAGCCCAAAGATCAGCATATCCTTAGTAGGGCGGAGTCCGTAAGCCATGCGCGTCAAGCTAAAAGCGGCCAACCCACATCACGCTCCAGCCTGGGAAAGACACACCGGAAGCTCCAGCTTCCTGAGACCGACACAACTTCCGCGCATTCTCAACCACCCCCGACTCGCTCGTTCAATCTTTCTTGATTATCGGGAAGCTAGAGCTTCCTGAACAGGTTACCCAAGCTGGAGCTTGGGTAACAGCATAAAATCAAAACAAATTGCGCTTAAGCATAACCCAGCGCCAAACATACTTCTTTCTTACTTACTGAAAAAGAGCACCTACGATTTATACCTTTCGCGCTTCAAATTTCGGCAGTGCCGGAGGAGGCCTCGGGTGCTCGATAAAGGCTTTGCCAGCATGGAGCTGGCATAGAGCCTACATGGACGTATTTACCCAGCACCTAAATTCCATAGCCCATTGGCCATGGTTAATTTTCTTGGATAATTTAGGTGCTGGGTTTACGGCGTCCTTTAACGGGCACCCCGAGGTCGAATTTTCATCTACGATGAGTATATTGATATTTGAAAACGCTCCGCTTGAGTAACTTTTAGAAAATTTATCGTTTACTGTACCCTCAGCCTTAATTCAAACTTTGGCTGGCCAAATAATCCTCATAATTGCCGTTAAAATCGACGATACCCTGCGGAGTCAATTCAATGATCCGGGTTGCCAATGAGGACACGAATTCCCGGTCATGGCTGACGAAAACCAGTGTTCCGGGGTAGTTTTCCAGCGCGGTATTCAACGATTCTATCGATTCCATATCTAAGTGATTGGTCGGTTCGTCCATGACCATTATATTGTTTTTTTGCAAAATCAATTTGCCGAACAGCATCCGGCCTTTTTCGCCGCCGGACAGCACTTTGACCGATTTGTGAATATCATCCTGCGAAAACAACAAGCGGCCTAAAGTGCCGCGAATAGTTTGATCGTCATCGCCGGGCTGCCGCCATTGGCCCATCCATTCCGTCAACGTAATGTCTTCGGCAAAGTCACCGGCATGGTCTTGCGCATAATAACCGACGCTGGAATTTTCCGACCATTTGATCACCCCGTCATCGGCAATCAAATCTCGCACTAGAGTACGAAGCAAGGTGGTTTTACCTATGCCGTTAGGACCGATCACCGCGACGCGTTCACCGACTGAAACCATGAGCTTGAGATCTTTGAACAAGGGGTCGGCGCCATAGCCTTTGCTCAAACCTTCCACTTCCAACGCCAAGCGATGCAGCTTTTTATCTTGATCGAAACGAATGAAGGGATTGACTCGACTAGACGGCTTCACTTCGTCCAGCTTGATTTTTTCTAATTGTCTGGCGCGTGAAGTGGCTTGCTTGGCTTTAGATGCATTGGCCGAAAACCGGCTGACAAAGGTTTGTAATTCGGCAATTTGGGCTTTCTTTTTGGCATTGCCGGCCAACAGACGTTCTCGCACTTCGGTGACCGCGGTCATGTATTCGTCGTAATTCCCCGGATAAATACGCAGTTCGCCGTAATCCAAATCCGCCATGTGAGTACAGACGCTATTCAAAAAATGGCGGTCATGCGAAATGATAATCATCGTCGAGTCGCGCTCGTTCAAAATATTTTCCAGCCAGCGAATCGTGTTGATATCAAGGTTATTAGTCGGCTCATCCAACAGTAGAATATCGGGATCGGCAAATAAGGCTTGCGCTAACAAGACGCGCAATTTCCAGCCGGGCGCCACGGCACTCATCAAGCCGGCATGCTGTTCCTGAGGAATATCCAAGCCTAGCAGCAATTCGCCGGCACGGGATTCGGCGGTATACCCGTCCAGTTCCGCGAATTCTACTTCCAGCTCGGCAACTTGCATTCCTTCTTCTTCACTCATTTCCGGCAGCGAATAAATGCGGTCGCGCTCCTGTTTAACGCGCCATAGCTCTTCATGGCCCATGATGACGGCATCCAGTACCGTAAATGTCTCGAACGCAAATTGATCCTGCCGCAAATTGCCCAAACGCTCATTCGGACCGATACTGACGTTACCGGCGGAAGGTTCTAATTCGCCGCTTAGAATTTTCATGAGAGTCGATTTACCGCAACCGTTAGCGCCGATCAGGCCGTAACGGTTGCCCTCACCGAATTTGACGGAAATATTTTCAAACAGGGGTTTTGCCCCGAATTGCATGGTGATATTAGCTGTTGAAATCAAGATTTTGTCCGGATGTATATGTGTTGTAAAAAACCGCCCATTTTAACCGGTTTAGCAGGGTAAAAGAGAGTAAATTAAAAACTACACCCATCCGAGCGAAAAAACGTCTAGTTTTCAAAAAGAGCCGATCGGCTTGGAATAACGAGGTTGCCCATAAGCGCCAACTTAAGAAAGGAACGCGTCATTCCGCTAGGGATTCACTCCGGGCTATCCTGCCCGGAGCCCTTCGGGTAAATGCAAATCCGTTCCATACGGATTTGTTGCGGATTCCAGTGCCACCGAGACTCTGCGTAGCTTCACATCCATATAACCTGGATATCGACAACCCAACCGAGATGACGAATAAAGCCATAAACGCATCATAGAATAGGCACCAAATTGGGCTTATGCCCATCCCTCTCATGGTGTCAAATAGAAGGTGGAGTAGCAGCAATACTCATTTTAAAACCCTACCCGGAGCTAGGAATTATGCCGTTGAGTCCTTTCAGCATAAACTGCATCAAATGATCCCAGTCGTTGAAAGGAAAATACTGCATTAAAGCGCGAAGATGTTCAAAAAAAGTCCGGCGCGAGGGCGGTAAGCCGCCCACGGTTCGGTAATAGGTATCGACTCAATCCAGCGTGGTATGAAGCAAATAGGCGAGCGGCACTAGCGTGGCCATCAAATTCGCCAAATGTTGTTGACCGTGGCCGAAGTTATGGTCGAAATGATAGCCGTGGTTCTTGAGCACGTTATTGTTTTCGTTTTCAATTTTTCCAACGGCACCGGCCTGAAGCCGCGATATCAATGACCGTTTCATCGTCGATGGCATGGGTTGTCACCCAAGCATTGCGGTAAAGCTGTTTCCCGTCCTCGGTGGTTTCTTTCAATTCGCACCAATTAAGCATCAGGGCATCATCGCTGTTGCGTAATGGTAGATGGTGCATGTAGCGATAGCGCTGGGTGATAGTGTGAGTACCGTTCCAGCGTTTGTGTGCCACGACCCGCACCTGGCCGGTATGCTCAAAATCGGCGAGCCAGTCGTATAACGCGGGATGGGAATCCGGTTTGCAGACCAGCAGGAGATGAAAACCCTGCGCGATGGCCCTTTGGCAAAAGTCTTGATGACAATACAGATCAGATCGTCGCCGAGCAACATCGCGCCCCATGACGAATAGCTTGCGCCCCAAGCGTCCAACCAACGCTTGGCCGCCGCCAGTTCGCAGTCTTGCTTTTCCTGGCCATCTTGCGGGTGGACGAACTCGGGGGGCGAGGGCACAACTTGGGGTTGTTCGGGCGCCACAATCACCGGTGTTACGGCAGTATGCCGATGCAGTGTCTTGCCGTTTTTTAGAGTTTGCCGTGTGCAATGCGGGCAGGAAAGTTTCTCCGAGGCAAAAAAGTCGGTGCCGTCAAGTGCGATGAGCAGCGTATTGCCGGTTCGGCGATACGGATTTAAATAACCGTTCTGATGCAGCCCCTCGCTAATTTCCGCGAACACCGGATAGACCGTTTGTGGCGGGATCGGGTCGAGAATGTTCCGGACTTGATTCATGCTGGGGATTTGGTGCACGCCAAACAACGATTGCGCATTATTTTTTCCATAGGTTTTTTGCATGCGCACTTGGTAATCTAAAAACGAGGGGCTTTGGGTGAAAAACACGGAAAAAGCGCTTAACGCAGCATCTTCGACGGCATATTTCAGGTTGTTGCTGGTGGCCGTTTTTCGGCTGTCCGGTAGTGTGCTAAATGCGGCGCGGGTTTGGTCAATCAATGAGCGCGCTGTAAAGGGTACCGGTTTCGTTGAAGGCTGAAAGGGGCTGGCTATAAGCTTCCGTGCAGGTTGAAAATTCAAACATTATAGAGAATAAGGTTTTAAATTGAGAATTGCTGACTATATACGGCAAGAGTGACATCTTCTTGTTTTATCGTGACAAGACGATCTAGCGTGTCATAGTCATAGTTTACGATGAAGCCATCGGGGTAGGTTAACCGGGTTCAATTGTCATTACCGTCATATCCGTATTGCACCGTTTTGCCTGATGGATTGATGGATTTTATCAAGCGTCCAAGGCTGTCGCGCTCATAGAGCCAGTTGCGGTTATTTTCACTAACTTTGGTTTTTATCCCGCTGAGATCATATTCACTCTCAACTGGAGCCCCGTCAGGACGGATTTTCTCGACGAGCCTATCAAGCCCATCGTATGCGTAAGAAAACCATTGCCCGTCCCGCGTCCTACGTTGTGAGTATTCAGTCCCACGGCCATTCTCGTTCATATGCTCTGTGTGGGAATGCCTGAGTACCGCTCCAGCGGTACGAGACGCTAGAGCGTCTCGGGCTGCATTCCCACGCTGGAGCGCTCATCGTTATACATAAGTCAAAAATTACTGTTTTGCAATCTTAGCTAATGAGGCTTCGATACCATTTTTTGTCGCCCAACGTTCCCGACTGTCCCTCACCTAGCGTTAGGTGAGGGACGATCTGGGGATCGCTCCCACAGAGCATCCGCCCCCTTGTGGGAGCGACGCCTTCGTCGCGATTTCGAAGCCACTGAAGTTCAATATCCGCCAGATTTATCAAACAGCACCGTTTCCAGGTATACGACGAACTGTGTTTAGCAAATTTACCGATACTTGTGAATAACGGCGAGCGCTGGAGCGGGGGAATGATTGGGGGTGTGAATAATTACACAACGCAAGCCACAACACAGGAATAAAGGCATGCGTGAAGGCACCCTCGGTAAACAAGCGCCGTAAAAAATTAGGTATCTTGAACGCCACGAAAAACGCATCGGTAGCCGCATCGACACCAAACAGCCTGGCAATCAGCATATCCCTAACGAAACCCAAAATACACGAAAGCATCGTCATAATACTGACGATCAATGCTGCTTTAAAAATCTCCCGGCCGAAAACAACTATTTCCCGCATGATTAAAAATTGACAATAGTAGTACTACGCAACATAATATGCGGTCTTATTAACTCACCCTTTACGAATCGATATACTATGGCTAACACAGCACAAGCAAAGAAGCGGGCGCGACAAGCGGAAAAAAGCCGCATTCGTAACGCCGGACAACGCAGCAATCTGCGTACCTTCATCAAAAAAGTTCTGGCTGCGGTCAACGCAGGCGACAAAGAAAAAGCGCAAGCCGCTTTTCAAACTGCGGTTCCCATAATTGATTCCGCAGCCAACAAAGGACTAATACATAAAAACAAAGCCGCACGCAGCAAAAGCAGATTAAACGCTAAAATTCGCGGCCTTGCTTAATCGATAAAAAAGCCGAAAGCAAAACGTCCTTCGGCTTTTTACCCTTCCATCTTACATTACCACCATATTGTCACGATGAATTAATTCCTCATCGTCAGCATACCCGAGAATACGCTCGAATTCCGAACTCGGCTTTCCGACAACTTTTCTCACATCTTCCGCACTATAATTAATTAAGCCTCGCGCAACCTCCATCCCTTGAGCGCTCACGCAAGAAACCAATTCGCCGCGCTGAAACCCGCCGATTACGCTTATTACCCCTACCGCCAATAAACTTTTACCGGCATCCCTTAAAACCCTCACCGCACCGTCATCCAATTCCAGACGCCCCTTAACCTGCAACTGCCCGGCCAACCAACGCTTTCTCGCCAATAACGGTCCAATACTCGGCACCATATAGGTACCAATCGATTTACCCGCAACAACTTCAGCAATTACATTCTCCACGACACCGGCCGCAATCACAGTGGCTGCACCGGAACGCGAAGCCAATCTTGCCGCACGCACTTTGGTATACATCCCTCCTCGACCAAGCCCGCTACGACTATCGCCAGCCATAACATCGAGACTCGCATCATTTACATTGATTTCCGAAACCAAACGCGCAGCAGGATCGACGCCGGGATCTGCAGTAAACAACCCCTGCTGATCGGTTAAAATAATCAACAACTCGGCTTCAATTAGGTTCGCCACCAAAGCACCCAATGTATCGTTATCGCCGAAACGAATTTCTTCGGTCGCCACCGCATCGTTTTCATTAATGACAGGCACGACACCGAATTTAAGCAGCGCCAACAACGTGCTTCTCGCATTTAAATAACGCCGCCGATCCGACAAGTCATCATGCGTCAACAAAACCTGCGCGGCATGCAATCCGTGTTGCTGAAAATTATTTTCAAAAACACGAACCAACCCCATTTGCCCCACCGAAGCCGCTGCCTGCAATTCATGCAATGTTTTCGGACGAATCCTCAAGCCTAAACGAGCCATACCCTCGGCTACCGCCCCCGAAGACACCAAAATTACTTCAATGCCGCGCGCACGCAAACTTGCCATTTGCTCAACCCAAGCCGCAATTGCCTCCTTGTTGAGACCTCTCCCACCAGCGGTCAATAAAGAACTACCGATTTTGACCACTACCCTTTTCGTTTTAGCAAAATCACTTCTGCTCACTGTCGCTCCGCCGCCGCTCTTCCAAAAAACTCATGATCGCGAACATCAATTCACGCGTTCCTTCACCCCGCAAAGCCGAAACCTTGAACACGGGTCCCTGCCACTCCAATTCGTCAACAATAGCCTGGCAATGCTGCTCCACCGAATCGGACTCAAGCCTATCGATTTTATTCAGCACCAACCAACGCGGCTTATCGGCCAAATCATCACTCCACGACTTAACTTCTTGAATGATCTTACGCGCTGAAGAGACTGGCGAATCCATCGACTCATAAGGCATCACATCGATCAAATGCAGCAACAACCCGGTGCGCGACAAGTGCTTTAAAAACTGCAAGCCCAACCCGGCACCTTCGGCCGCACCCTCGATCACACCGGGAATATCGGCGATAACGAAACTGCGCAAATCATCGACCCTAACCACACCCAAATTCGGTTGCAAGGTCGTAAACGGATAATCGGCGACTTTCGGACGAGCCGACGACACCGCCCGTATCAGACTTGATTTACCGGCATTGGGCAAGCCCAAAAGCCCGACATCGGCAATCAGAGTCAATTCCAGCTTGAGCATCCGATGCTCGCCTGGCGTCCCTTTCGTCGCCTGCATCGGCGTACGATTAATGCTACTCTTGAACCGTGTATTTCCCAGACCATGAAAACCGCCTTGCGCGACCAGTAACCGCTCACCCGCCTTGACCAACTCACCCAAAACCTCACCGGTTTCAGCCTCAGTCACCAAGGTTCCGGGCGGCACAGGCACCAAGCAATCCTCTCCTTTCTTACCGGTACAATTGCGAGCCATACCGTTTTGCCCACGCTGAGCCCTATGCAACGACTGGTAACGAAAATCCACCAAGGTATTGACGTTTTCGGTAGCTACCAAATAGACACTACCACCATCACCACCATCACCACCATCCGGCCCACCTTTCGGAATATATTTTTCACGGCGAAAACCGACGGCGCCATTACCGCCATCGCCGGCCTCAACCCGAATCACCGCCTCATCAACAAATTTCATCGCTTACACGCCGCATCTTCATCCGTTCACAAACAAAAAAGCCCCACCTTGAAGGGCGAGGCTTTTCATCAAACACTGCTTGCCGCGAATGCGGCGCAAGGTCTTATGCAGCAACAATACTGACAAACTTGCGTTTATTAGGCCCTTTGACCTGAAAAACGATTTTGCCCTCTGCCGTTGCAAATAGAGTATGATCTCTACCGCAGCTAACATTATCGCCCGCATGAAATTTAGTGCCGCGCTGACGCACGATAATATTTCCCGCCTTCACCACTTGACCGCCAAACATTTTAACACCCAAGCGTTTTGCATTGGAATCGCGACCGTTCCGAGTACTACCACCCGCTTTCTTATGAGCCATTACCTTACTCCCGAAATAATTTAAGCAGAAATACCAGTAATCTGGACTTCTGTGAAATACTGACGATGCCCCATTTGCTTCATATGATGCTTACGTCTTCTGAATTTAATGATTTTGACTTTTTTGTGTCTACCTTGAGACAACACTGTCGCTGTAACCTTGCCGCCTTCGACATAAGGTTGACCGACTTTTACAGCATCACCCGACTGAACCATCAGCACTTTATCGAATTCGACGCTATCGCCTGTTCCCAGCTCAAGTTTTTCTATTTTTAAGGTCGCACCCTCTTCAACCCGGTACTGTTTTCCACCTGTTTGAATTACCGCATACATCCGCGTCAGCTCCATCAAGCAACTATCTGTTAAAAGTAAACAGATAATTATATTTTTAAAAAAAAGTTACGTCAAACTTATATCCAACGAACTATTCGATTTCAACGCATAAAATAACACAACAAAGCTATTGACACCAATATACTTTATTCAATAGCATGGTCAGTTATCTTAGCCTTTACCCGAAAATAATTTTATTAATCGGATTTCACGGGCCGCATACCCGAAACAAACTTTAATTGACATTTTTTGAGCACTCATCGACTCATGACATCCCAAACCAACCTTAGCCCGAATACTAAGCAACATCCGGATTTCAACACCATCAAGGGCCTCACAACAGAGGAAACCAAAGCGGTCGACCAGCTCATTCTCGACGAGTTAAGCTCCGATGTCATTCTTATTAATCAAGTAGGCCATTATATTGTCGGCAACGGCGGCAAGCGCTTGCGCCCGATGTTACTATTATTAGCGGCCAAAGCGCTCGGCCCGATTCACAATCACCACCTCATTTTAGCCGCAGTCATTGAATTCATTCATACCGCAACCTTACTGCATGACGACGTCGTAGACGAATCGGAATTGCGACGCGGCAAGGAATCCGCCAACGCGGTTTGGGGCAATGCCGCCAGCGTTTTAGTAGGCGACTATCTGTATTCAAGCGCTTTTGAAATGATGGTTAGAACCAACAACATGCGCGTGATGGAAATCCTGTCCAAAACCACGACCGCAATTGCCGAAGGCGAGGTATTGCAATTACTCAACTGCAACAATCCGGAGACCACCGAAGCCAAATATCTTGAGGTCATCTCGCGTAAAACCGCCATTTTATTCAGCGCCGCCACACGACTCGGCGCAGTGATTTCGGAAAGCGGCCCGGAAATTGAAGACAACCTTGCACGATACGGCCAACATCTCGGCATAGCTTTTCAATTAATCGACGACGCCCTCGACTACAAAGCCACCAAGGAAGAGCTCGGCAAGAATCTTGGCGACGACCTAGCCGAAGGCAAGCCCACACTACCGTTAATACACGCCATTCAGGTCGGCGCTCCTGAAGAAACGCAAATCATCATCGATGCGATCAAAACCGGCGACCGCGACGCCTTCCAAGAAGTCTATAACGTCGTACAAAAAACCCAAGCCATCGCTTACACCGAACAACGAGCCCACGAAGAAGCCCAAAAAGCAATCGATGCGCTAACCATTTTACCCGACTCGATCTACAAGACCGCCCTGATTGCTCTCGCCGAATTTTCGGTTCAGCGAAATTATTAACGGTCCACATCCAAACCCGGATTAACGCGGAATTGACCGGCATCCATGCCGTACTTTTTTAACTTTCCGTACACCGCTCTCGGCGTCAATTCCATCGCTGCAGCCACTTTCTTGACATCACCGCGATGCAGGCGTAAAGACACTTGCAAAAAATTGCGCTCCGCATCCGCGACAACGCCTTCCTTGATGTCTCGCCAGTTATCGCCTACCGCGGCCTGAGAGGATAGCTCTAGATCAAGCTGCGTAATTTCGGAACCAGATGAAAACAAAACAGCACGCTCCAACACATTCTCCAACTCTCTGACATTACCAGGCCAATGATAAGCGCGAATCTTTTGCATCACGCCCCGACTAACCGAAAGCACCGTTTTATTATATTTTTCGCCCAGCCTTTTCAAGATAACCTGAACTAAATACGGCAAATCCTCCCCTCTTTGCGTCAATGGCGGAATAGATAACTTCACCACATTCAAGCGATAAAACAAGTCTTTACGAAACAAACCTTGCTCGACACGCTCTTGTAAATCCTGATTTGTCGCGGAAATCAAACGCACATCGACCTCGATGGTTTTTTTACCCCCAACTCGCTCGAGCTCACCCTCTTGCACCACCCTTAGCAGACGAGTTTGTGCGCCCGCAGACAACGAATCCACCTCATCCAGAAACAGCGTACCGCCATCGGCGCGCTCAAAAACACCTTGCTGGATCTCCACCGCCCCGGTAAATGCCCCTTTTTCATGCCCGAACAACGCACTCTCAATTAAAGTATCGGGAATCGCACCGCAATTAATTGCCATGAAAGCTTGACCGCTGCGCCAACTCATCGCATGAATAGCGCGCGCAACCAATTCCTTACCAACCCCGGTTTCTCCTTGAATCAACACCGTCGCAACTGTCGGAGCAATTTTTTCAATCGCCTGCAATATTTTTTGCATTACCGGAGATTTTGCCACTATAACGGGCGGCTGCTTTTTAGTGGGTCTTGGCGATTTCAACCGCCATATTTTTTGCATGCTCTCTTCAATTCGAGAATGCAAATCCGTCATATTACCCGCATCCTCCTCACTATTTCGGTGACCGTATTCAAGCCCAGGACGTCCTTTTGCCTCTTCCTCATTCAGATATACAGACACATCGCAGCCGCCATCCCCACGAGCGATGCTCTTAGCGATTTCCACCTTGGCATAACCGAAGTTTCTGGCCGCAATCCCGCCGAAAACACTAGAGGTCATTCGGCATAATTCCGGAAAATGCGTCACACCCTCCCCAAAAGGACAGCAACTATTTTTAACCCGAATACATTGACTATCAGCCGAGTCCAGAGAAAATCCACCGCCGATTTTATTTTTTAACCCAACAATTAACTCGATATAACTGTCCATATCCAAAGCACCATCAATATTACGCTCTTCTCGATAAGTTTCTTCAAAAAACCTTCCCGCAGTTCGAGCGATGTATTCGATAAGCTCTTCACTATGTGTCTTGCCTTGCTGCTCGGCAGCATGCATCAACTCCAACACAAAAGTCTGTAAAAAAAAAGTCGGCGTTAAATCGGAAAACGAAGTCTCATTCATGCAGCACCCTTGTGAAAATTAATTTCACTAATTGAAACATAATTTCACAAAACACACCACTGTAATAGCTAACCCATTGTTATCAAAATTATTTTTATTATTAAGTTGATTGGCATAAAGAATGCTTTATTGAACGTGCTACCCATAAAAAGAGGATTTAAACCATGAATCAAGACAGACCTCCTTTAGACCCACATCCGCTTAGCGAATATGTTGCGTGGGCCGGCAGTCGAAATCGAGACCCGCTACTGGGCGTATTAAAAGAAAAACTACCAAAAGACCCGAGCCGCGTTCTCGAAATGGCCAGCGGCAGCGGCATGCACATCAATTATTTTGCACCGCATTTCGACCACTTGCATTTTCATCCGTCGGATAAAGACATAGAAGTCTTCAATAACATCAAAAAATTATCCACGGAGCACAACAACGACAACATTGCCGACCCCTCACACCTTGATCTAACCGACCCTGAAACCTGGTTCAACCCCGGCCCCCCGAATAGCTTTTCAGCCATTTTTTGCATAAACATTTTTCAAGTTGCGCCAATAACAATTGCCGATGGTATGATGGAGTGCGCGTCGCATCTTTTAACTGACGAAGGCATTCTGCTGATTTACGGCCCATTTAAAGTCGAAGATTCCTTTACGACCGATAGCAACAAAGAATTTCATGAAACGCTGAGCTCTGCCGGCGTTCCTGAATGGGGCTTAAAAGATGTGGCCGACCTCAGAAAAGCGGCCGAAAGACACGGCATGGAACTAAAAGAACAAATCGATATGCCAGCCAATAACTTTTCTTTAATATTCGGTAAAATTAATTAGACGCATAAGTTACCGCGCGTCACCAACAATAATAATGAGGAGAAACACATGAGCAATGTATTGAATGAAGTTTTACTTGCCAACCGCGAATACGCCAACAGTTTCGACAAAGGCGATCTGCCGATGCCGCCCGGACGTCGTTTCGCAATCCTAACTTGCATGGACGCTCGTCTCGACCCCGCCAAATACGCAGGCCTTTCCGAAGGTGACGCTCACGTCATCCGCAATGCCGGTGGACGCGCCAGTGACGACGCAATCCGTTCGCTAGTCATTTCCTACAAACTCTTGGGCACCCGCGAATGGTTCGTGATCCATCATACCGACTGCGGCATGGAAACCTTCACGAATGAAATTATGGGCGATTTATTATCTAGCAGTCTAAAAACCGCCTCGGTCGATGCCGATGGCTGGCATGACAGTTGCGAAGGCCCCGGTTGCACCGACGGCAAATACATCAATTGGCTGACCATCAAGGATCAGGCGCAAAGCGTGACGGAGGACGTGATGCGCATCAGAAACAATCCGTTGGTACCGTCCGATATTCCGATTTACGGTTATATCTATGATGTTAAAAACGGTAAATTGATAGAAGTTCCCGAAGCGACTGCGGCGGGACGCGCTTAAAGATGCAGAAGCCATGTTCAGCCGTAGTCATTGGGGTAGGTCCGGAACAAGGCCTGGGCGCCACACTCGCCAAATGTTTTTCGTCCAAAGGTTTGCACGTTTTTATTGCAGGACGAAGTGAAGATAAGCTGCTACATGTGGCCAAAACCATTCGCCAACAAGGCGGATCGGCCACCTTAGTCGTCGCCGATGCAACGGTTGAGCACGACATTGAGCATCTTTTCGAAACGATAGCCTTACAAGGCTATCCGCTCGAAATTGCCGCCTACAATGTCGACAGTAATATTCGTAGCCCTCTTTTGGAAACCGAAAACGAAACATTCTCTCGTTTGTGGCAGCAAAATTGTTTGGGTGGATTTTTATTCGGCAAGGAAGCCGTCTCTCTCATGCTCGAACACGGCAAAGGCACGCTGTTTTTTACAGGCGCCACCGCTTCGCTAAGAGCAAAGCCGCCGTTTACCGCTTTCGCTTCCGCCAAAGCCGGACTTAGAGCCTTGGCGCAAGGCATGGCGCGAGAATTCTCACCGCGCGGGATTCATGTCGTGCATACAATTCTCGACGGTGTAATCGATGGAGAACGAGCCAGAACGCAATTCCCCGAGTTTGTCGCACAAAAGGGTCCGGAAGGCTTGATGCAACTCGATGCAATCGCCGACACCTATTGGGCGATGCATCAACAACACCCGAGCGCCTGGACACACGAACTCGACTTGCGACCTTTTAAAGAATCTTTTTGACAGAACGTTATGAACCAGACCGATAAAACTTGGCATTTAAAAGGCGGCTATTTTGAAGCTTGTAACTGCGAAACTGCCTGCCCTTGCATATGGCTGAAACCACCTAGCGAAGGCACCTGTAAATTACTGGTCGCTTGGCATATCGAAACAGGCCATTACCAAGAGGTTTCGCTCGACAATCTTAATGTAGTCCTGGCCTGCTACTCGCCAGGGACGATGATCGAAGGCAACTGGCAAGCCGCGCTCTATATCGACGACCGCGCTGACGACGATCAAGCAAACGCGATTACCGAAATCTTCGGCGGCCGCGCGGGCGGACATCCGCAAATTTTGATGAGTTTAGTGAGTGAAGTGCTCGGCATCGAAAAAACGCCGATACATTATTCGTCCGAAAACAACCAACGCCGTCTGAGCATTCCGGGCATCGCCGAAGCCGAAATCGAAAGCATTCAAGGCATATCCGGCGGCGAATCGACAATCAGCAATCCGCCTCTGTGCGTGGTTCCCTCACACGCCTCGATCGTCGCCCGCTCCAAACATTACCGTTACAAAGATTATCAATACGACTGGACCTTCTCGGAACGCAACGGCTTTTACTCCAACTTCGAATACCGCCCCTAAGTCGTGACCCGAACCCAAAATACGCTGTTTGCGGCCTTACTGGCCGTTAATCTCATGGCATGGGCCGGGGTATTCTGGCAATACCGTTACATGACCGAAACGCCAATGACGGAAATGTGGATGCCGCCCTCCGCGACTTCAGCATGGTCGGCCTTCGATTTCGGTATCGTCTTTTCTATGTGGGCCGTCATGATGATCGCGATGATGCTCCCTTCCGCATTTCCGACCGTGCTGGCATTTGCCACCATTTGCCGCAAACGAGGTCAAAACCTTTTTCGTTTATCCTCGCTGTTCGTGCTCGGCTATTTGAGCATCTGGCTTTTATTCAGCACCGTATTGACGCTATTGCAGTGGCAAATGCACGGACTGCTCTGGCTGTCTCCGATGATGGACAACAACAATCGGGGTCTCGCAATTGCGATACTATTACTGGCCGGCACCTATCAGTTTTCCCCGACTAAAAATGCTTGCCTAAGCTATTGCCAAAGCCCGGTCGGTTTTTTAATGAACCGATGGCTCGATGGATCAATGGGAGCTTATCGAATGGGCACACAACATGGAGTTGTTTGCTTGGGCTGTTGCTGGGCAGAAATGCTCGTGATGTTTTCGGTTGGCCTGATGAATATTACCGGCATGCTGGTATTAACCTTGATCATAACGCTCGAAAAATTAAGTCCATTCAATGCCGCAATCAGCGCAAGAATTGGTGGACTTCTCTTTTTCGCTTGGGCAGGCGGGGTCATGTGTAGCGACTAACGCTCGCCAATCGAGAAAAAAGAGCACATCCTTGTGCTTGATTCGGAAGGGTCACTCGATTTTGCCCTAAGTCCGGCCAGCTCCAGGCCGGTCAAGACAAACTTAAATATCGAAGTCTAGCTCGAAGCCGCCGTAGGCAAAAATCGGCATGCCGGGACGAGGGCCATGTGGCTGTCTCGATACGTTATACTCTTCATTATTGGCATTTTGCACGCCACCGAGTAGCTTGATTTCTTTGGTCACTTGATAATAAGCGGCCACGTCGACAACCACATAATCGTCGGTTTTACCGAAACGCGAATCGGGGTTGCCATTACCATCCAACTGCTGAGAAGTATTGCTGGCACTCGTAAACGTTTCGCCAACATAGTTACCAGTAACGTCGACACCCCATTTATCAAAGTGTATACCGCTACCGAAGCTGACCGCATACTCGGGAATATACGGCATGCGATTACCTTTTTTGCCGAAACTGAATATCGACTCTGCATCCTCTGAAGCAGCATCGTTTAATTGCACGGTATCGGTATAGGTAAAAGATACGAAGTATGGATTACGGAATCCCAAACCAAAAGCCTGTCCTGCGTCGAAATTAAGAGCGACCTCCACGCCGCGCGAATCGACTTCTCCGAAGTTTTCGCTGTTGCCGCTACCGGTACCTCCTATACTATCGACAACCAATAAATTCTCGAATTGAGTATAGAAACCGATAACTTCGGCAGAAAACGCGCCACGAGTATAACGCGCACCCAATTCGTAAGCATTACTGGTTTCTTCGGTTAAACCATCGACGACAGCATTTTGGGGTCCAGGCGGCGAAAAGCCTCGATGTACGCTACCGAACACCATTAGATCCTCATTAAATTTATAATCCAAGCTTGCACCGCCGGCATACATATCCAATGAGCTGGATCCATCTTGCGTAGGATTTTGGAAATTTTTATTCTCTTGATACAAATGTTCGTAACGAACCCCCGGAGTGAAACCCCAATTACCGAATTCGATACGATCCTTCAGGAAAAACGCATAAGCACGCGTATCCTGCCGTCTGTTAGCCTGACCACCGGGCAACGTATCCGGTTCGCCAAAGTTACTACCGATAATAGCACCGCTCGCATCCTGAAAATGGGTAATTTGATGCTGAAAACGTTTTTCACCGTCTTCGTGATAGCGGAAACCACCACTCATTTCGTGATGCGTATTGCCCAAATCGAAGCGGTAATTCGCAACCGACTCTACGCCGCCTAAATAGTATTCACGGTTATTGTCTCTAACTCTAAGCCCGCAAGCGAGATTGCCTCTAAGACATTGAAGACCATCCCCGGAAAAACCTCCTCCGGAAGCCCCCCCTGCCAATGCGCTTGACAACCCCATATTACCTGACAAACCACCAGCACGACTCCGAATATCATTCAATTTACTCCAATTCCTTGCGAATTCACTATAGTAAGCCGTCGTGACGATATCCAAATCGTCGGTCGGCGAAATGAAATACCGTGCGAAGCCTCTGAAATGCTCAGTCGTGATGTTATCGAAACGCGATGCCGCATAGCGCCGGTAGGGATCGTTTCTAAAATCGGTTTCGCTCAAGCCAAGATAGGTTTCGTCGGCATCCATGTTCGAATAGCCGAACTTGACCTCGAGTCTTTGGTACATTTCGGTATTCGGCTCCCACATCAAACGCACCATCGGTTCAACTTGTGAAAAACCGGTATCATCACTGCCTTCAAAACCGGCGGTCGAATCGATCGTCTTGAAGCCGTCGGACCGCCGATAAAAACCCTCGACCAGATAACCGAAGCGGCCGAACTCGGTATCATGAGTGTTGCCGACATAACCGTGCGAGCGGACTTCATCGTAACTGCCGTAAATCGTCTTCAGATAGGCCTTGCCGTCTTCGGGAATCGGCGTTGACAGATAGTTCAACACCCCGCCGGTAATATGCGGACCGTATTTGACCTGACTGCCGCCTTTCATGACCTCGATGCCGCTCATACGACCGCCGGCCGGATTAAAATAAGCGGCAGGCGCAGAATAAGGGGCCGGAGCCGTCAACACGCCGTCTTCCATTACGGTGATTTTAGCGCTGCGCGTCGTATCGACCCCACGGAAACTGATGTTCGGAAACAGACCGAAACCATCTTCTTCGCGGATATTAACGCCGGGGGCCTTACGTAAAATTCGATTGATATCGCTATAGGTTTGATCGCGAATATCGCTAGTATCGATGTAATGTGCCGACGCGGGCATATCCCGAGCCTTGTCAGGATCGCCGATAATCTTAACCGTATCGAGCACGGTCGGCGGAGCATCCTTATCGACACCTTGCGCCTGAGGCGCTATCCCAAATGATAAACAGGCCAAAGATAACGACCCAATGACGCGTTTCGAATGAAACATAACTCCCCCACAAATGATATTGATTGTTTTATAACCGGAAGCAAGCCGGAATGATTTTTATAGATCAAAAAAGTTAGCGAATACAATACAACAATCGCTAATAGTAATCAATATCATTTGCATAAACATTTAAAAACACACCCTTCCCACCCCCCCCTTATCTCCATAACACTTGCTTTATACTCAAAATTAAGGAATGCTCACAAAATAACTTCTATAAGAAGTAGGCTTAGTGGATATTCAGTGACTCGTTTGACAGGACGCTGAGCCGCCGACACCTGCCAATTGAGCAACCGCCCCTTAAAATGGGGAAGTTATTTACGACCAAATCCTTAAGGCCTGTTTGCGCTCCTTCAATACGAACAAAAATCGCGTAGTCAGCGGCCTAACTTATCTCATGCCCATTCATTAAGAATTGAACTTGTAGGTTGACCCCGGGTCTCAGCAGTTTTTATAATTTGTGGGAATCTTCAGTTACAGGAAAATATTGATGACAATGAAAAAAATTCTTTTAATTTTTTGTGTTTCGACCATGTTAACGGCTTGCGCTTCTCAACCTACAACGTCCTCCAACTGGGCGCATGCCTTAAAAACAGCGCAAACGCGCGAAGACCATTTGCGTTTGGCCGAACATTACGATGAAGTTGCAAAAACCCTGGAAGCTAATGCAGAAGAAGAACGGCAAATGCTCAGGGAATACAGAGCCCGACCTTGGAAGCAAGGCAAAAGGATTCATGGACTGAAATCGCAAGCCGCCAAGATGACAAGAGACCTGGAAGTAGCAGCCGAAGATAGCCGCAAAATGGCCGAGTTTCATCGGCAGATGGCAGAGGAACTTTCTGAATTTTAAGGGAAACAAACCAAAAAACTCACTAGATAACTTAGGTATTGAAGTGCTTGGCAGATTTTGCTGGAGCAAAATCCGCTTTTACACCCTCTTTGAACTACGCACAGGATCTTACTAATGCCTGTATACTCAAAAAATGGCTAGTTTATATGAAGGCATGATGTGTGGCCAGCAAGGATGTCGGCAGCAGGGCAGATTTTTGCTCCTGCAAAATCTGCATTCACACCATCCATGGCGTTTGCAGATTTTTGCTCCTCGGCAATTGCTGAGTTACATGAATGTAATGAATGCAGAAAATGCAGGGGCATTTTTCTGCCCTGTATCACCTTAAGCGCCTACTGTTGGCGCTCCAATACACGCCATCCTTGGCGCTCGAGCGCTACCGTCATTCCCCCACAAGGAAGCTCACGGCGGCCCTCGATAGACACACCCTCATACCTTTATTCTTAGACGGTTTTTCGATCAAAAGAGTAACACTAGACAAAGAATCGAAAGTTCCTTGAACGTCTTTATGTTGCCATTCAAGGCCGTTTTTAAAACCCTAGAAACGAATGATCGCATCCGCAGATATCAGCACTTGATCACTGGCCGCACCGGCATCGAATTCATTGGCGCCGGTCACCCAGTCGTACCTGACTTCAGGTCTAATCATTAACCAGGATAGCGGAGAATAATTCACGCCCGCGGTAATCGCGAAGTAGTGATTTTTATTGCCCGCGGCAGAAACTTGAGTCCCGTCTTGATCACGGAACCATTCAAAACGAAGACCGGTAGCCAATTGATCATTGACGTCGTAAGTTAAATACTGATTGACGCCATACCACTTGGAATCGCCGCCCCTTTGGTAAACATTGTCTTGCACACCTAAATCGTGCTGCAAGGTATAGTGCAGCTCGTCGGTAAAATCATGATACAACACCACACTATACATTGAACGATGGCGCTCGACTTTAGATCCATCAACCGAGTCGCCCCTTTCCGCAACGACGGTATCGCCCGTAATATAAGAAACCGCCAATGTTGTTTTTTCATCGTCGGTCGTATAAGTCACGCCGCCCAAGAAATTGGCAGGCTGCTGAAAGAATGAATCCCAACCGGAGACCACCCCGCCCGTCAACTCAATGTTACTTGTCAAAGGATAGGACATTAATACGCCGGTATGCGTAAACGGTTCGCCATATTGCATCGTATAAGCATGCGAAAAGAAGAAGTTATCCGGTGCGGTAACCAATTCATTGCCGATAATCGTATAAAAGTGACCGACCTTAGTCGTCAAACCGTTGCCGATCGGCGCGAATAATTCGGCATACACTTGCGGAAATGCCAATTTATAGAATCGCGATGAAGAATCGACAACGAGATTATCGTCGAAATTAGCTTGTGTCGTATAGTAAGCATCAACGCCGTAAACCACGTCCGCGCGAAAACCCAAATCCCACTTATTGCTCTCGGTATCGACCGCTTTTTCGATATAGCCATATAATTGATGCATATGGAATTCGTTCGCACGGTTGTTGAATGTTACCGGACCATTAGTTTTGTCGCGCGGATCGTGCGGGTTGCCTGCAATACCGCCCGAAACCCAGCCGCCGAATTTCAAACCCAAATCGCGCATCGGCGCGGTTTTGTTGATATCGGAACCCGTTAAACTCTCAATGAGCCCTTTATCTTCAGCCTGCACCGCCGATGACATCAGTATCGCGCTTACAAGAGTCAATCGCCAACCATTTTGCTTTTTATTTATATACATAAGTGTCGCCTTTTTTAAGTAGAGTAGCTATCGGAAAACATTCTTGTGAATCAGTTATTCGACTAACTTAAATTAATCTTGCTTATTAACTAAAGCGCCTAACCCTATTGATTCGCCATGATTTAAGCGTAGCTTTTGTTGCGTTTTACGCAAATTGTAGCATTAAAGATACAACCCAACTTGTCTAAGGCAGATAATGTGCCAATATTAAAATACACTTAACAAACAACACATAAGAAAATAAAACATCTCCCAACATAAAAGCAACCGTCCTTTTATAGGGCGCATTAACAAACAAAAGCACAGTTTAGGTGCAGCAATCACTGCGTCATAAGCCTTTGCACCGAAGAGATACCGCCCTCAAGCATAACAGTTATGTCTCAACGCTATACTAAATGAAATAAGTCCATGCTATGAAACCGATGCGAAAACGACATAAAACCGCAACGCCTAAGCCTCGAATATTCTCATAACCAAGGCCCGCTCGTTTTTCCCGCAAAGCAATTCAAGATGATGTTGCCTTGTTTTTTCAATATAATGCATGCCAAACGACTTTAATTTCAGCCCATTTGCATCTGCCGTAGGACTCCAGATACTAACCATACTCGCCGCCAAGCGCCTTTTTTAATTGCAACCGAAGTTATACCTTTCGCACTTCAAATTTCGGCAGGGCCAGAGGAGGTGCCTGGGTGTCCGGTCGATTTTTGTTCCTGCAAAATCGACATTCACGCCATCCATGGCGCTCATAAAGGCTTTGCCAGCATGGAGCTGGCATAGAGCCTACATGGACGTATTCACGGCGTCCTTTAGCGGACACCCAGGCGCCGAATTTTGAGCTACGACGGGTATAATTGAACACCCTGGTTAAAACTTAAAGTCGCATCAACTTTTAATGATTTGACCTCCCATAAGGTCCACGGAGAACCCAAGCTATGACAGCAGCCAACACCAAACCTTTAGGAATCACGGAAGTCGTATTACGCGACGCACACCAGTCGATTCTGGCGACCCGCCTTCGCATCGAAGACATGCTACCGATCTGTGAAAAACTTGATAAAGTCGGCTACTGGTCTTTGGAAACCTGGGGCGGCGCCACATTCGACGCCTGCATCCGCTATTTGGGCGAAGATCCATGGGAACGCCTTCGCCAACTGAAGGCTGCAATGCCCAATACCCCCCAACAAATGCTGTTTCGCGGCCAAAATATTCTCGGTTATCGGCATTATGCCGACGATGTCGTCGACAAATTCGTCGAACGTTGTGCGGTCAATGGTATCGACGTCTTTCGAATTTTCGACGCAATGAACGATATGCGCAATATCGAGCGCGCGGTAAAAGCGGTACTAGCCACGGACAAACACGCCCAAGGCACCATTTCTTACACGGTCAGCCCGGTACATACGCTCGACATGTGGATCGATCAAGGCAAACAAATCGAAGACATGGGCGCGCATTCAGTATGTATCAAGGATATGGCTGGCTTATTGACGCCCTATATCGCTTATGAATTAGTTGGCCGCCTCAAACAAAGCTTATCGATTCCGGTGCATTTACATTGCCACGCCACAACCGGACTGAGCGTCGGAACACTGATTAAAGCCGCCGAAGCCGGTATTGACAATGTCGATACGGCAATTTCCTCGCTTAGCATGACTTACGGACACAGTCCGACCGAAACCATGGTTGCCGCACTTGAGGGGCAAGTGAGAGATACCGGACTCAACATCAAGCAATTAGAAGACATTGCCGCCTATTTCCGAGAAATTCGCAAAAAATACGCACGTTTCGAAGGCAATTTAAAAGGCGTCGATAGCCGCATTCTGACCAGCCAAGTACCCGGCGGAATGCTGACCAACATGGAAAGCCAATTAAAGGAACAAAATGCCGCCGACCGTTTCGATGAGGTCTTGGAAGAAATACCGCGAGTCCGAGAAGACCTAGGCTTCATTCCACTTGTGACACCCACATCGCAAATCGTCGGTACGCAAGCGGTCATCAATGTATTGACCGGCGAACGCTATAAAACCATCACCAAGGAATCCGCCGGTGTACTGAAAGGCGAATACGGTGCTACGCCGGCTCCGGTCAATGCCGAACTTCAAGCCAAGGTGCTGGACGGCGCCAAACCGATCACCTGCCGTCCAGCCGACTTGCTGGACCCCGAAATGGATAAATTAATCGAGGAAGTCCGCGCCAAAGCCAAGGAAGAAGGCGTAACATTAGCCGACAATCTCGAAGAAGACGCACTGATTTATGGCTTATTCGCCCAAATCGGCTGGAAATTCATTAGCCATCGCGGCCAGGCCGAAGCATTCGAAGCACCGCCTTCGAATGAATCCGCAGTCCCCGTTCCGACCGCACCGCAAAAAACCGCCGGTCAAGCCGAAACCTACAGCGTCAATGTAGACGGCAAAACCTTTAATGTCTCGGTTGCGCCGGGCGGAACAACATTCGACATCAAGCCTGCAACGCCACCATCAGAAACTGCTCAGCCAGTTAGCTCCGGCGGCACCGTCGTTCAAGCGCCAATGGCCGGTAACATCTTGAAGATCAATGTCGGAATAGGCAGCCCGGTAAAAGCCGGCGACGTGGTCGTGATCCTGGAGGCGATGAAAATGGAAACCGAAGTTCGCTCAAAAACCAGCGGCACGGTATCTATCGTCCATATAAAGGAAGGCTCTTCGGTAACGGTCGGCGACGCACTGATTACCTTATAAAGTCACAAGAGCAAGAGATAAACCACCGTTCGTGCCTAGCACCGCCAAAGCATGAACGGTCCTACCCTCAACATCGCACCGGCACCTTCCCGAAACCCAACCCCTTCTTTAAATAAAGGATCAAGACGCGCCGAATGAGGATAAATAGAAGCTCTCTTCAATTTATAATAAAGCCTCAGGTTAATGAATTCAGTCCATTAGCGTTTCCTAATTCCTGGCTTTGTCTCTGGTAATGGTAACTATTCAGTCCCCCGACAATTATCGTTCCCACGCTCTGCGCTCGCCGTTATACACAAGTATCGGTAAACTTGCTAAACAGAGGTCATCGTATACCTGGAAACGGTGCTGTTTGATAAATCTGCGGATATTGAACATCAGTGGCTTCGAAATCGCGACGAAGGCGTCGCTCCCACAAGGAGGCCAGATGCTCTGTGGGAGCGATCCCCAGATCGTCCCTCACCTAACGCTAGGTGAGGGAAAGTCGGGAACGTTGGGCGACAAAAAATGGTATCGAGGCCTCATTAGCTAAGATTGCAAAACAGTAATTTTTTTCTGGTTCCCTCGGTCCTCCGTGGGAACCCATACCTTGTCAGCCGAGGCAAGATCGGTATGCATTCCCACGCCGGAGCGTGAGAACGATGGAGGATGAAAAATAATTACTGCTAATGCGTGATGCACTCAACAACTATTCAGAATAAAAATCAACTTTAATCGAGATCATTTATGGAAAATTTAAATTCGCTCTGGCAAAGCACCGGGATCTACAACATCGAAATCGGCCAGGCTTTTATGATGATGGTAGGTTTTTTGCTTCTGTTCTTGGCCATCAAGAAAGGTTTTGAGCCTCTATTACTTTTGCCGATCGGTTTCGGCGCAATACTTAGCAACATACCGATTGCAGACATGGCGGAAGCAGGCGGTCTCTTATACTATTTATATTTCGGCATTAAAACCGGCATATTTCCATTATTGATATTCATGGGCGTCGGCGCAATGACGGACTTCGGACCGATGCTGGCCAACCCGAAGACTTTATTACTAGGCGCTGCGGCTCAATTCGGTATTTTTTCAACATTGTTAGGCGCATTAGCGCTAAACATGGTACCAGGCCTCGAGTTTTCGCTTAAGGATGCCGCTGCAATCGCCATTATCGGCGGCGCCGACGGGCCTACGGCTATCTATGTTGCTTCGAAACTAGCCCCCGACTTGCTCGGAGCGATCGCAGTTGCCGCTTATTCCTATATGGCGCTGGTGCCGCTCATTCAGCCGCCGATCATGCGTGCATTGACTACGGAAAAAGAGCGCATGATCGAAATGGAGCAGCTGAGAGCCGTCAGCAAATCCGAAAAAATCTTGTTCCCACTGCTGTTATTGCTGTTAACGGCCTTGCTTTTGCCTTCCGCCGCACCCTTAGTAGGCATGTTTTGTTTAGGCAACCTAATGAATACTTGCGGGGCAGTCGACCGTCTGAGCAAGACCGCGCAAAACGAATTAATCAACATAGTCACGATTTTCTTAGGCCTTTCGGTCGGCTCTAAGTTGAGCGCCGAAGCATTTCTGAAATTCGAAACACTCGGTATTTTAGGCTTAGGCGCGATCGCTTTTTGCATCGGCACTGCCGCCGGCGTCATCATGGCAAAAATCATGAATAAATTCAGCAAAACACCGGTCAACCCGCTAATAGGCGCGGCCGGCGTATCGGCGGTCCCGATGGCGGCCAGGGTAGCCAATAAGCTAGGCCTTGAAAGCAACCCGCATAACTTCCTACTGATGCATGCAATGGGACCGAACGTTGCCGGCGTGATCGGCTCCGCCGTCGCGGCCGGGATTTTGTTGAGCTTGGTTGATTAGAAATGGGCATGATGTAGATTCAAGCCTCCCCCAGGCGCTTGCGTTGCCGGTCTCCTCGTTTCTGCTATTTCCCAAGCTCCTTGCTTGGGAAACCGATAAGTGAAGCTCTAGATTCGAGATTCAAGCGAAAAAGAAGCCAATGCTCCTTCGCTTGCAGCGATCACTGCTGAACCAAGTCAAATCGCTCGAGTAAGCCTCGGGAAGGAGCGAAAATCTAGGATTTTCGCTAACTTAAGGACAGGGTCACCTGAAGCTAAACGAGGGACTGTTAATCACCGGCGTATCCATCCGCTAATACCGAAATTTGATGCGATAGGCATAAGGCGAATTCTACCCTCGATATGTTCAAGTTTTCCGCAACCGCTTGTCTTGCCGGTTTCCTCGTTTTTTATTAACGGAAGCCGCTCGATGTGCTCTGTTTTTAACGGGCGGAACATTACGTGCAATACGTTTTTTATCCTTTTTTTCCGCCCCCGACCGAACCTCCAATGAAACAGTTTCGTAACCGGTATCGGCGACGCGAGGTATCGACCGTTTTAATAATTTCTCAATCGCCAAGAGCATCGGCGCTTCCTCCGGACAAACGAGCGAAATAGCCTCGCCGACCCATCCTGCGCGACCGGTTCTGCCAATACGATGCACATAATCCTCGGCCACGGATGGCAAATCGAAATTAACTACGTGCGGCAATTGATCGATATCGAGACCACGCGCGGCAATATCGGTCGCGACTAAAACCGCTATCTTCCCGGCTTTGAATCCCGCCAAAGCACGCATCCTCGCGCCTTGAGATTTATCACCGTGCAATACCCCAGTCCGAATACCATCCTTGATTAATTGTTCGGCCAAACGGTCTGCTCCATGCCGGGTTCTAACAAACACCAAGACTTGTCGCCAATTACCGCTGCCGATCAGGTAAGATAATAATTCCCGCTTGTATTCGCGCTTAATCGGATAAATACGTTGTTCGACGGTATCGGCATCGATCGTTTGCCGCGGTGCTTCAATTGCGACCGGATCATGCAGTAACCGCCCTGCCAGAGCTTTTATCTCATTAGAAAACGTCGCCGAAAATAACAAATTTTGACGCTGATTAGGCAGCAATGCCAGTATTGCATCGACCTCACGCTTGAACCCCATATCCAACATTCGGTCGGCTTCATCAAGAACCAATATTTCGACTCGCCCCAAATCGACATTGCCTTGACGAGCATGATCTAGCAATCGCCCCGGCGTAGCGACAACAATATCGCAACCGCGCCGCAATTGTTGAGCCTGGCCGTTCATGCTCACGCCACCGAAAACCACCTCACTAAACAACGCAACATGCTTGCCGTAATCCTTGAAACTTTGATGCACTTGTACTGCCAATTCGCGAGTCGGCACCAAGACCAATGCACGAACCGGCCGAGGTTTTTTGTTAATCGTCTCGCCCAACCGCTGCAGGATCGGTAACGCGAAACCGGCCGTCTTACCGGTTCCGGTTTGCGCGCCGGCCATGACATCGCGTCCTTCAAGAATTAGCGGGATGGCTTTTTGCTGTATCGGCGTAGGCGTTTCATAACCCTGTTCCGCAACGGCTGTTTGGAGTTGGGCAATAAGCCCAAGAGATTCGAATGTCATAATTTTCAGATGAGGAAATAAAGTTACGGGTTGATAAAAATAGAACCTGATTACGTATAAGCTTCAGCCTATTTGAAGTCCAAACAAGGTTTTGTGTCGCTATCGCGACGTTTATGTGGAGTCGGTTCGCGGAACGACAGCCGCGATACTGCTACGAAACCCATCCCTGGGTTTCGCCCTGCAGGCCAGCTAAAGCTGTTCAAAATCGCTCCAGGCGATTTTGTCTTTGCTTGTCCAAAGAAAAGTATCCAAAAGACCAATCCGCCGGGAGCGGATTGGGGCGCCAAAGGCGCACGAAGTGCGAGCGCCTGGATGGCGCGAGTCAGCAGACACCCGGAGGCCGCTGTATCCTGCGCGCTGACGATTTTGCCGAGGGTTTTCGGAAGGGCTATCCCTAGCCCTCCGAAAACGAGCGGCATCCCTGCCGCTCCCCTAGCGGGCTATTCTCGGCAAAGTCGCCAGTGCTCGGCGCGGCCTAACGGGGCCCGGGCGGGAGCTCTAAGCTAAAGCAAATTGGCTGAAGGCTCTAAGTAATCAGGAAATAGAATGCGAAATACAAGATTCCGACTGATGGGCTTAAGAAAATGCTTGCTATCTATACATCAGGCTATTATTGCCTTCGAGGACTATTACGCGAAAAAACATCTAATTGTTAGCATCTGCAGGATGTATTTGGCGAGGATAAAAGAACGCACTATTCACTGCTTACTGCTCACCAAATTATCCCCTCACCCCCCCGTTATATTCATATGCCTAAAAATAACCGGTTGCTCGTTTAGATTGAATTCATGCTTTTCGGGTTTGATTTTCATCGCCTCGACTATCGCATTTTTAAGCGCATCGAGATTCCCCGGATTCGCTCGAATGACTTTTTTTAAATCGACCGAGTGCTCGTTGCCGAGGCACAACAGCAATCGGCCTTCAACGGTCAATCGGACACGGTTGCAGGTGCTACAAAAATTGTGGCTATGCGGCGAGATAAACCCGACCTTGGTCGAAGTTCCTGCAACCTGGAAATATTTCGAAGGTCCACCGGTTTTTTCGGTACTCGCAATCAAATTAAAATGCCGTTCCAAATCGGCTTTAATGTCATCGCTAGAATAATAAGCTTCGGCGCGATCGTGGCTACCGATGACACCGAGCGGCATTTCTTCGATGAAACTGATATCCAAATCACGGTCGATCGCAAACTGAACCAAATCGGTCGTTTCTTCATGATTACGATTTTTCAAAATCACGGCATTAATTTTGATACGTTTAAACCGCGCTATTCTCGCCGCCTCGATACCTCGCAACACCTGATGTAAGTCGCCGGTTCGGGTAATATCCTTAAATTTTTTTGCATCGAGCGTATCCAAGCTGATATTGAGCCTCTTTACGCCGGCCGATTTAATCGCCTGCGCCATCGGCGCCAATTGAGAACCGTTGGTGGTTAGAACCAGCTCATTCAGCCCCGACAAACGCCCCAGATTTTCGAGCAATTGCAATGCGCCTTTGCGCACCAATGGCTCACCCCCGGTCACACGGATTTTTTTGACGCCCAATTCAGTAAACGCCCGAGCTATCGTATGGATTTCTTCGAGCGTTAAAATTTGTGCACGCGGCAAAAACACCATGTCTTCGGCCATACAATATTGGCACCGAAAATCGCAGCGGTCGGTAATTGAAATTCTTACATAATCAACAATTCTACCGAAGCGGTCGATCAATTGCGTCGTGTTGGATAATGAACTCATAAGTAATATCGATTGACTAATGTGGCAATATTATCACAATACGGCTCACAGTCTGTTTTAGTGCATTGCTCTCGACTGCCGGTTCCAGACGCAGTCTACCGCTTACCTCCCTGTAAGCGTCGACTGCCGGTTCCAGACGCAGTCTACCGCTTACTTCCCTGTAAGCGTCGAACAAAAAGCCATGCGGAGCGCAAACATAACCGAGCGAAGCATAGCCGCCCCATTTCAGAACCAAAACGAGTTAAAATGTTTCGGTTATTGACTATCGAATAGATAAGGATGACTCCAATGAAAAAACAATTACACTTTTTATGGCTTGGCTTGTTGTTTTCGCTTAACAGCTTCGCCACAGAACCCGTTACCATCCGCCTGGGCATTTTGGAGTTCGGTACGGCAGCCTGGGAAGTACAAACCTTACAAAGCGCTAAACTCGACGAATCCGGCAAATTTAAATTGACCATTCATCCTCTGGCCAACCCTGAAGCCGGCAAAATCGCACTACAATCCGGCGCGGTCGATATCATCGTCTCCGACTGGATATGGGTATCGAAATTGCGCTCGATGGGCGCCGATTATTCATTTTATCCTTACTCAAATGTCTCGGGCGGGCTCGTCGTTACCGAAAACAGCCCCATCAAAACGCTAAACGACCTTAAAGATAAGCGCTTAGGTATCGCCGGCGGAGAACTCGACAAAAACGGGTTGCTGATGCAAGCAGTTTTCCAAAAACAAGGCAATAGCGAAATCGCTTCATCTATCGAAAAGGTCTACGGCGCTCCACCTTTACTCAATCAGCAAATGCTCAGCAACCGCCTTGATGCCGTCATGACATATTGGCATTTTGCCGCAAAACTTGAAGCCCAAGGATATCGCCAAATTATCAATGGTCAAGCGTTGATCAAAACACTAGGCATAGAAGAGGAGGTTCCGACTCTTGGCTATGTCTTCAAACAAAGCTGGGCCGAGCGACATAAACAAGCACTGACCGGTTTTTTGCAAGCCACCCGACAAGCCCGCGCATTGCTATGCGAATCGGATGAAGCCTGGCAAAAAATCTTACCGTTAACGCAAACCGATGATACGAACACTCAAAGCGTACTACGTAAGCGTTACTGCGAAGGCACCGTAAAACGATGGGGGAGCCATGAAAAAAATGCGGCTAACCGCATCTACCATATTTTGAAAACGGTGAGCCACAACAAACTGACCGGAAAAAACGACAATCTTCAGCCGGGCACTTTTTGGGTCACAGATCAAGAGTAATGTTTGGATGTCATTAAATTTAAGGAATACCTACAAAAACTCGAAATGACAAAAGGAAGCTCTTTCGTCAATAACAGCGGATCCAACGAAATGTTGCTGTACTCAATCCAAACATGACCTTAACTAAATTCTTAAGCCATTACAGAACACTCAATCTGTTGTCGATTCTGCTCTTTATAGGACTATGGCAGGGCCTTGCTCTTTATCTCAGCGACAATAGCCTACCGACGCCGGCAACGGTGGCCGAGGTATTCTGGCAAGAAACCTTATCCGGCCAACTGCCTTATCATCTGGGCATGACACTGCTCAGACTGATATCGAGTTTTGTTGTCGCGATGTTGCTCGGTTGCGCAATTGGCATCTTACTGGGCAGAAACCAAAAACTGGATGTTTTCTTCGACAACTGGCTGGTAATTTTTTTGAATATTCCGGCATTGGTGACGATCATTCTCTGCTACGTTTGGTTCGGACTGGTCGAGTCGGCCGCGATTCTTGCGGTCGTGATCAACAAATTACCGAATGTCGTCGTCACGATTCGCGAGGGCACTCGAGCGCTTGACAAGGATTTACTGGAAATGGCCCGCTGCTATCGTTTCAGCAAACTCAAGACGTTGCGTCATGTCATCTGGCCGCAGCTGCATCCGTTTGTAATGGGCGCGACACGTTCCGGCTTGGCCCTAATCTGGAAAATCATCCTCGTCGTCGAACTGCTCGGCCGCAGTAACGGCATGGGTTACCAACTTCACCTATTTTTTCAATTATTCGACGTCGCAGGGATTCTAGCCTATACAATCGCGTTCGTTGCAGTGATTCAAGTGATCGAGCTGCTCATTCTGAAACCGCTCGACCGAAAAGCAGGAAGGTGGCGCCGATGACCGCAATTACTGTCGACATCATCAACAAAAGTTATCCCGCAGCCGGACAAGCCGGCCTACACCGAGCGATTGCAGATTTAAAACTCTCCTTGCCGAGTAACGAATTCATTTGCCTGGTCGGGCCGTCAGGCTGCGGCAAAACTACGCTGCTAAACATCATCGCCGGACTCGATCAGGATTACAGCGGCGAAATTACTGTGGAGCAACAGCATAAAGCGCCGAAGATCGGTTACGTATTCCAAAACCCTCGTCTGCTGCCCTGGCGAACGGTAAGAGAAAATATCACGCTGACCTTGCCTAGCGATTACGATCCGAAAACGGTCGACGCATTACTCGAAACGATGCAATTGACGCAGGCCCAGCATGTCTACCCTGAGCGCCTGTCTTTGGGCATGAGCCGGCGCGTTTCGATCATCAGGGCCTTTGCGGTCGACCCCGACGTGCTATTGATGGACGAGCCTTTCGTGTCGCTTGATGCTCCAACCGCGCGTCAGGTCAGGGAATTGTTGATAGGACTCTGGCAACAGCGCCCGCATACGGTCTTGTTCGTCACGCACGATTTGCGCGAAGCGATCGCGTTAGCCGACCGACTGATATTTCTATCGCCGCCGCCGATGCAGTCGCTCAGCGAAATCCGCGTGGACATTCCGAGAGACATACGTGACGACGAGACGGCTATCGAGGCGTTCAGACAAAAATTGCTTCAGGATCATCCTGAAATCAGAGCGCTGTTATGAGCTTACCGGCAGTCGTTTTAAACGTCCTTCACGGTTGCAGGACCGGGAAAAATACCCGATACTTGTAGCCCTTTATGCCCCGCTATCAAAGATAATGGCGGACTGATATTCCACCACCCGGAGGACCATACTATAATGTTCAAAACAATCCTATTAGGCTTGGCCGCATTCGGATTCACTTTCGCGTCAATGACTGCTTCAGCCGCCAGCGACGATCAATATCCGGCCAGTAATTTTCAACCGAAAGTTGTTTTTATCGATAAAGACTTAGCCGATCAATTGGACACCGCACCGGCAGCCCAACAAGCCGACAAAAAATCAAGCGGCGAACCGGCCTCGATAGCGGAATTCGATCCCAAATATCCGGCCGCCTACTTCCAGCCCAAGGTTATTTATCCTTAGTCTCTTATCACTCTAATCTTTGAATTTTTCATTTTACGCTTAATATACCTTTCGCACTTCAAATTTCGGCAGTACCGGAGGAGGCCTCGGGGTGCTCGGCCCCTCACCTAGCGCTAGGTGAGGGGCAGCATGGAGCTGACATATAGCCTACATGGACGTATTTACCCAGCACCTAAATTCCATAGCCCATTGGCCATTGGCCATGGTTAATTGTCTTGGATAATTTAGGTGCTGGGTTTACGGCGTCCTTTAACGGGCACCCCGAGGCCGAATTTTCATCTACGATGAGTATAAAACCACAGAGCTCACAGAGGTATAGATATTCATGCTTTGTGTACTCGGTGGTTGAAAAAACGATCCAACACCGTAGGGTGCGCATCGCGCACATTTCCAAGGCACCGAACCCGACGAACTGCCCGACCCAGGTGCGCGATGCGCACCCTACGCCTGGCGCTTTAAGCCTATGATCACCACCAATTTTCAAGTTATTTTGAGATTAAAAAGCGGGAATACAGAAATTAGCTAAAATAGCTTTTTTCAACAGACTAGGCGCCCGGGGTATTCGGCCCCTCACCTAACGCTAGGTGAGGGGCCTACATGAACGTATTCACCGCGTACTTTAACGGACACCCTGGTGCCGAATTTTGATCTAAGATAGCTATACTCTGTTAACCGGACTCTTTGTCTTGAACCCTTTACGTCAACTCGTCTCACAGACCGCGATATACGGCCTTAGCAGCATCATCGGCCGTTTTCTTAATTATCTTCTGGTCCCGCTCTACACCTATACGTTCAGCACCGGCGAATACGGCGTGGTCTCGGAGTTTTATGCCTATGCCGGTTTCTTCGCAGTACTGTTGATCGGCGGCCTTGAAACCGGCTATTTTCGATTTCGCAATAAACAGGATTTTTCGAACGAGACAGTCTATGCCGGCGCGCAAAGCTTTCTAGTTTTGGTCAATTTGACTTTTCTCGGGTTCATCGTATTTTTCAACGAAACTTTTGCGGAGCTTCTGCATTACGGCGAACATCCTGAATATATTCTTTGGTTTGCATCGATTCTAGTTCTGGACGCGATAACGGCGCTGCCGTTCGCTCGGTTACGCGCGGAAAACCGGGCATGGCGTTTTGCCGGCATCAAATTGACCGAGATTTTCTTGACCATCGGTCTCAATCTGTTTTTTCTGGTTGCTTGCCCGAAAATTGCTGCGGCCTGGCCGGGTTCGGCGATTCGCTTTATTTACGATCCGGCGATCGGTGTCGGATATATTTTCCTAGCCAACCTGCTGGCCAGTTGCTTTAAATTCCTGTTATTGATTCCGCAACTGCGCGGCATACACCTACAGCTAAGCCCGACAATACTCAAACCGATGTTGGTCTATTCATTGCCGATGGTCATTATCGGTTTCGCCGGCATGGTCAACGAAATGCTCGACCGGGCAATATTGAAATATATGCTGCCTTATGATTTGGATACCAATTTGCAAATGCTAGGTATTTATGGCGCCTGTTATAAATTATCGATTCTGATGAGCCTGTTCGTGCAAGCATTCCGCTATGCCGGCGAACCGTTTTTCTTTAGCATAGCCGGCCGTGAGGATGCACAAAAGTCTTATGCCTTAGTCATGAATTATTTTGTGATCTTCGGCGTGTTTATTTTTCTAGTCGTGACGCTATTCATCGATTTTTTTCAATACTTTATCGGCTCGGACTTCCGCGAAGGGCTCGACATCGTACCGGTCTTATTGATCGCGAATCTACTGCTCGGCATCTATGTCAATCTGTCGATCTGGTACAAATTGACCGACCGCACCGGCATGGGCGCTTTGGTATCTTTGGCGGGCGCAGGGTTAACAGCTTGGCTGAATATTTGGTGGATCCCGATTTGGGGCTATCACGGTTCTGCCTGGGCGACGCTGGCGTGCTATTTATTCATGGTCGTCATCTCCTGGCTACTGGGGCGCCGCTACTATCCGGTCCCCTATAAGCTAGGCAAGATCACCGGCTATATCGCCTTCGGCTTAACATTATATGCTGCGCATCATTTTGCGACAGAAGTCTATCTTATCAACACCTGGCTCAGTGCTTCGGCAAGCCTTACGGCTTACCTAGTTACCGCAGCGTGGTTCGATTTTCGACCGCTGCTGCGCCACAAACACGATATTTGATTGGAAACCTTTACCGTGGTATGCACAGCGTATTCTACTGCTTTAACATCGCGAAGCTGGAGCTTGGGAAACAGCGGACCTTTAACCTTTCCCCTACCCAAGCAATAAACTATCGATATTGACTCGGACCGTTCTGGCCGTATTCTCCAACGCAGCGTGTTCTATTTCGTTCAAGTCGGGCTGTAAATAACGAATGATGCCGGACCGGCCCAATACCACCGGAATACTGAAGCAATTGTCTTTGATTCCCTGCCAATCATCGAAGCAAGTACTAAGCGGCATCGTTCGGTGTTCGTCGTGAACGATGGTTCTGATGACTTCGCAAGCGGCTGAAGCAATAGCGAAATTGGTATAGCCTTTCAATCGATAGACCTCGAAACCGGCCTTGTTGACCTCTTCAAAAATCTCTCTATGCCTCGGACTATCGGTTATCGGTTCGCCGCCGGCCGAAGCATGGCTGAATACCGGAAACTGATTCGGTCCGTGCTCGCCGAGAATATAGGCTCTTAAATCATCGGGATGAATCTGTTCGGCCTTGGATAATAGGGTTCTGAAACGTGCCGAATCGACCAGCGTACCGATACCGACGATTTTTGAAGGGGGCAACCCCGAAATCCGCGTAGCCCAACAAGTCATCACATCGACCGGGTTCGTGATGATAATAAAAACAGCTTCAGGATTTTTTTCGGCCAGCATTGGAATCAACGACTTGAACAAATCGACATTGGCTTTGCCTAATTCCATACGAGAAGTCATGCCTTTTGCCATCGGTGCCGAAGCGGTGATCGCGACGATATCGCAGCCCACCGCCTCTTCAAGCGGGCCGCCCTCGATTTGCATCGGCCGTTCGCAAAAAGCCAGGGTATGCTGTAAATCCAAGGCATTGCCCAAAGCTTTGGTCGCATCCCGATTGACCAACAACAAATGATTACCCAAGCCCTTCAACACCAATGCATAGGCTAACGAAGAACCGACATGGCCGGCTCCGATTATGGCTATTTTCATGATTGATACTCGCTATGTTAAAACGCTCTCGCAACAGCCGGGATAAAGACAACCGATTGATTATACTTCGCGCGGCCACATTTTCGGTTTTCTGACTCGCTCTTTTGTCCGAGAGCGGCGTTGCGAAAACAGTTACATAGCTTGCTATGCGCCTGTTTTCGCGCCTTGCTCTCGAACAAAATAGCATTGCCATAAAAGCCGCAAACATGACCGCGCGAAGTATATTTTCAATAGAAACTATTTAAATTCAATGTGATACTATTAGCAGAATTTTTTAATCCTACTAATTTCCGCAATAACGCTTACCCGAAATAACAACATAAAGTCAGACGATGGACAACCGAATAATAATAAAAATGAAAAGCGGCGGCCTAGGACGTCTCATCAACATCATACAAACCCTGTTCGTGAGTCTGATGCGAATATGGACCATTCCCATCGTTCTCGCGCTCAGTTTGGCTTCCGGGTTTACGACATATTACGGCATGTCGCATTTCATCACACCCTGGATCGCGCTAATCATCACGGTAGCGATTCAATCGATCATCGTGATTTGCTCATTTGAGATCGCCGGAATTCATTGGCGCGCCAATCGATTGCGTTACTTTAGCGTGCTTTCCTCGCTGTTGATTGCATTGGGCGCATCGGTGTCGTTTTCTTATTTCAAGTTTTATGAAATCTCCGAACAAGATACGATTCATATCCAACGCCTCAACGAAGTCCGTAATAAAGTCGAGGATTATTTAAGCGACATTATCGCCATTAAAGGAGAATTATTGGCGAAAGAGCGGCTTGAAGTAGAGCAGTTGAACCAACAAGTCACTCAAGCTTATTTCGGCACGCATCCTGAAATCCCTCCATCATTAAGAAACCAAGTCGGTGAAGGCCGAATCTGGCGGCACTATAACGAGCTTTTTCAAAACAAAAAATCCGAATTGGCGGGGCTCGAAGAACAGCTTGCACTACTCGATACCCAAATCGGCGCACTTCAAGCCAATTTAAATCAACTTGACCAGGATTCCGAGGCTATTCGAGAAATATATCAACAGATATCGAGCGGCTTGCAGACCGTTCAATTGCAATTCAATCGGCAAGTCGCCAAATTCAATACCCATTTACCTGCGGCACCGGTATTAATGCCTTACTCGCAATATATTCAAGGCATCAAGCCGTCTTTTGCAATGTGGACAGGCTTTTCAACCTTTGCTTTAGTTTGTGCCGGCATGGTCGATTTTTTTACCGTACTGCTCTCCTACCGCCTGGAATTCACGGCCCCCGGACCATTGACCGAACAAGAGGAAGAGCTGGTTTTCGAATGCCTAAGGCAATTCACGCAATTCCGCATCAACGAAAACGATGCCTTAGAAATGATTATCGAAAAAACTGAAATCGAAAAAGCCAAACGCTATATTGACTGGCCGCGAATGTTTGCGGTCGGCCTGTTGCTCAGCCGGGGCTTTTTGCGTAAAGTCGACGACCGTACCGTAGAATTCGCGCCGACACTCTATCCGTTGATTGCCGAAAAGCTAGGCGATAAATTGCAACAACTCAAGGAGCAATCCGGACGCGCAGAACCTGCAACGATGAATACCGAACCCGTCGCCCATGAACAGCACTAAATCGCCTCTAGACCTTTGGCTAGCCGATATCGCCAGCGAAGCTAACGACCAAGATGAAACTTGGGACCCGGGCTTCGATGGCAGTCGACGCTTAGTCGTTGCAAAACTAGGCCCTTACCGGAAGGCTTTTCCTCGTCCCCAAAAATTTACCCCGCGTTTTTATCACCGTATTTTTCAACTCCCGATCGAAGACTGGTCACTGACCTGTCGCGCCGAACTATATGGCGGTTTTTGCTCACTCGAGATCAATCTGACGATTCATTTTCAGGCCTCTATTCACTATGCAATGACACATATTGAGACCTTGCCCGAGATCAACTCATATATCAAAAAAGCTTATGAAAGCCTGGTTCGCGATGCCATCGACCAGGAAATTAAAAAACTCGATGATGGCGAATGGATAGAATCCGGATTAGCGCCGATCGAAAAGCGCATTCAAACACAAATCAACGAAACACTGATTACTCAACATATTCAGTGCCGTGCATTATGCTCGATACAACCATCTTTTGCCGATGTCACTCAATCGCAAAACTTGAGTAATAGCTTTGCTCGAGAAGATATTTATCTAAAAATTCAAAAGAAGAACTTCGAATTCAAGGAGCGTCAAAACCGGGAAAGTCTGCGCCAACAAGAAGAACAAGAACGCCTGCTTATCGAAAAACGAAACAGGGAAACAGAACTGAAAATCAAGGAACAAGCACTTGAGTCCGAGTCCAATTTACGCTTGCTAAAGGAGCAAGAGCGACAAATAACCGAGCAATTCAGCCTGGAAGAGCGTCTGTACATGGAACGGGTTCGGCATCAAGCCCGTCTGCAAGAGCTCGAACAGGAAACGCAACGAGAATTGCAACGCCAGCAACTGGCCAAACAACTTGAGACCGAGCAAAGACTCCAAGAAGAAAAGTTGAGGCATCAACAGTTACTTAAAGAAAAGGAACTCGCGGTCGAACTCAAACAGTTCGAAGAACAACAGGCTCAATGGAACGCCGCGAAAGAGCGTATGCAACAAGAAAAGCTCAAACAGGAGCAGCGCTTAAAGCAAATCGAATCCGAAGCGGAACGGGCTCTGGCCGCTCAGAAACAATCAGAAGCTCAAAAATTGCAGGAAAAACTGCATGCGGAAAGGCTGCAACACGAAAGCCGCCTAAAGGAAATGGAACTGGCGATGCAGATCGAGGAGCAGAAAAAACGTTATGAAGCCACTCAGGAAACTTCCGAATATTTACGCAGGGACATCGAGCTATTAGTACTCGAGAAGCGGCGCAACGAAATGATACAAGCAGCAAGAAAAGCCAAGCAGTCCGCCGAACAAGCGCCTCGCGAACTACCGTTGAATTCGGAGCCTGAATAAAGCAACATCAAAATTCAAACAGGAACAGATGAGCGAATAACAATCATATTTGATAACCGAAGAGGAAGGCCGCCATGACATTATCGGAAACGATCGCAAAAATCATACTGTCGCTGAAACACAACTTAGTTGCTACCTTCGTCGGGCTTTTATTCAGCATAGCCATTATCAAATTAATCGGTGCTTACCTGAGTTCCAATATCGACGACGGCGAATGGGAACAATTTAAAGTCGACCACGATTGCCAGCCGTTTATCAATGAAAGCGGCAGTCAACGCTTGAGTTGGCAATGCGATGACGGAAAAATTTATTACCGTTGGCGGCAGCAGCGTTAACCTCTGGAAAAACTTCTCGTTAAAGGACTATCAAAAAAACCAACTATCGAATCCCGAACTATTTTTCCCACGCTAATCAACCAAAGCCCGATAATGCTCTAATTTGTCAAGCGCTGCAGCTGCAGCATGATTGGTCAACTGTCCGTGATAAGTCATCACCGCTTTCTTTAATCCACTGTCAAGATGCTCAAGCCCTTCTTTATCAGTTTCGGCCAGCTTTAGAACAAAAGGCAAAGTCGCTTCATTGAGCGCCAGTGTCGACGTTCGAGGGTAGGCGCCGGGCATGTTGCTGACGCAATAGTGAATCACGCCATGCGTCGTGTAAACGGGTTCGGTATGCGATGTCGGCCGCGAAGTTTCGATGCAACCGCCTTGATCGATACTGACGTCGACAACGACCGAGCCGGGCATCATCGTCGCTATCATTTGTTCGGTGATGACTTTAGGTGCTTTGTCTCCCCGGCACAACACGGCCCCAATAATGAGGTCCGCCTCGGTAACAATGCGGCTTATATTTTCCGGCGTCGATAATACGAAATTGACTTCCGGCAACTCGTTTCTTCTCAACCAATCCATGTGCGATTTGTCGATACCGGCGACATAAACATCGGCTCCCATTGCCGATGCCACGCGCGCGGCATGCATGCCAACCACCCCGTCGCCGACGACCAACACATGACCATGCCTGTTCTTGCCAATGCGGCCTAATTGAACGCCTTTGCCGCCATTGAACTCAGCCAGATAATACGCGCCCATCAAGACCGCGACATTACCGGCTATCGCGCTCATCGGCATTAGAATCGGCAACCGACCTTGCTCATCTTCAACCAGTTCGTAGGCAATCGCGGTGGTGCCATTAGTGAGCAAGGCGTCGGTCAAAGCCGGATCGACACCGGCCAAATGCAAAAAAGTAAAGACTGTTTGTTGCTTCAAATATTGATACTCGGCAGGCAACGGTTCTTTGACCTTAACCACTAAGTCCGTCTTCCAAGCCTCCGATGCTGAAACCACATTAACACCAAGCTGTTTGTACTGGTCATCGGCAAACCCAGAATCTAAACCGGCACAGGTTTCAACTAATACTTCGTGGCCTCGCTCGACCAATGTTCCGGCGGCCGCCGGAGTCAAGCCCACCCTACCTTCTTGATCCTTTATTTCTTTCGGAATACCTATTCTCATTGCGCCCCCTTGATTTAGTGGCAAGCTATCATCCGAATTGGAATATAATTCGGTTATAAAACCGGTACTACAATGGCTCTTTCAAAGCTCGATTGTAATCGATTTCCTTTACCCTTCCCTATACGGAATCATAAAATTCTGTATTTCTTTTTTGGAGTCTCCATGGCGTTATCCGTTGTTCTAATCATTGTCGGTTTAGCATTGTTAGTTTGGAGCGCCGATCGCTTTGTCGAAGGCGCGGCCGCTGTTGCGAATTTTGCCGGCATGTCGCCTCTATTGATCGGCATGCTCATCGTCGGCTTCGGCACTTCCGCCCCGGAAATGGCTGTGTCCGCCATATCGGCATGGCATGGCAATCCGAATATTGCATTAGGCAACGGCTACGGTTCAAACATCACCAATATCGCATTAATCCTCGGCATCACCGCGATCATCAGCCCGATTGCCGTTCACTCACAAGTGCTTCGAAAAGAGCTTCCAATCCTTAGCGCAGTTACGCTATTCGCCGCTTGGCAAATTTATGACAACGAATTTACTCAATTGGATGCCTGGCTTTTATTAGCGGTGTTTGGCATGATTATGGGCTGGACAATAATCCAAGGCATGCATAAAGACTCCGATAGTTTCGAAAAGGAAATGGAATCCGAATTACAAGCCCACGCGATGACACTTGGACGTGCATTATTTTGGGTTGCCGTAGGCTTGATATTATTGGTCGTCAGCTCACAGATGCTGGTCTCAGGCGCAGTCACGATTGCGCAAAGTCTAGGCATCAGCGACTTGATAATTGGCCTAACCATCGTTGCAATCGGCACATCCCTGCCGGAACTAGCATCATCAGTCATCGCCGCCAAGAAGGGTGAGCATGATATTGCCTTGGGAAATATTATCGGGTCCAATCTGTTTAATACGACTGCGGTCGTCGGGATCGCTGGAGCCATACACCCCATGACGATCCCTGAAGATATTTTGATCAGAGATTGGCCGGTCATGGCTGCGTTAACGGCTTCTCTTTTCGTCCTGGGTTATTCCTACAATGGCGGAGGGCGAATCAACCGTATCGAAGGCGGATTATTATTATCGGCCTATATCGGTTATACCTGTTATCTGATCTTTTCGGTCACTACTATTTAAACTTATTGCCGTCACGAAAAACCATGAGTCAAAAAAAATTAAGCCTACAGGAACAATTGCTTAAGTCGGGCCTTGCCAGCGACACCAAGGCTAAACAAATCCGAGCCGAGAAACGTAAACAACCCAAAAAGAATGCCCATGCAGCTGCGGAGCAAACTCGACTTGAGATACAAAAAGCTAAAACGGAACAACAAGAGAAAGACCGCCTGCTTAATCAACTAAAAAAAGAGGAAACGGAACGTAAACAGCTAGCTGCGCAGATCAAACAATTGATCGAACAGCATAAGTTTGCGCAAAGCAATGACGGCGTAAAATACAATTTTAACGATAACGGCAAAGTTAAATCGGTATATGTTTCGGAGTTCGTACGAAATCAAATCGTCAATGGCCGCGCGGCAATCGTGATTTGCGAAAAACAATATCAAATCGTACCGCTCGAAATTGCCCAAAAAATCGAACAACGCTTACCCGGCGTGATCGTTTTAATCAACGAGCCCCCTAAACAACCCGAGGCTGACGACCCCTATGCCGATTATCAAATACCGGACGATTTGATTTGGTGATTTTCCCTTGAAGTAGAAATATTTGATGCAACAAAATCACCAGCTAACGCTCAAACAATCTCACAATAAATTTAACCGGGAGAAAGCAAGATGAACAATAATTGTTATTTAAAATACGCAGGCATGTTAGGGTTACCGTTAGCCATGCTAACGCTAGGAATTTCAACGGCGACCGCGCAAACTCAAGGCAAATTCGACAGAAAGCTATTATTAGAACAACAGATCGAATTACCGTCGAATACTGTCAATGCCAAGACAATCAAAGTTACCATTCCGGCAGGCTTCAAAACACCGGACCATACCCACGACGGCCCTGGCCCTCGCTATGTCATTAAAGGCAAATTAAAAGTCATCGAAGGCGATAAAACGGGAGTTTATTCGGCTGGTGACGTCTTCTGGGAATCCGGCGATGTTATGTCGGTGGAAAATGTCGGCAAAGGCTCCGCCGAATTGATCATTTTCGAACTCGCGCAACCGAAACAACCCGAGAAAAAATAACAAGAACCACCTCGGTTCGATCGGCCATACCGGGAGCCAATCGATGCCCCTGGTTTGGTCATAAGAAAACAGCTATCAGCTTATAAAAAGCATTTTTTATTTACGAAAATATTCCTTGGCTGGACGGGGTTTGTAACACCCATGCGCATCAAGCTCTTTCCCAAGCTCCAGCTTGGGAAAGACACCCCGGAAGCTCCAGCTTCCTGAACAGGTTGCCCAAGCTGGAACTTGGGTAACAGCATATTTTAGTCTTTGTGACCTCGATGCCATTTAGTATAACTTGATATTCTCGGCCTCGAAATCGCGATCTGGGGATCGCTCCCACAGTGTTTCCGCCATCCTCTGTGGAAGCGACGCCTTCATCGGCCCTCACATAACGCTAGGAGAGGGGAAGCCACTGATGCTAGACACCCACGGCTTATGTCGAAGCCCTAGAAGCGACCTAAATTCAATGTAGGGGCGATTTTAATCGCCCAGACGAGTAAATTACCCCTAAATGAAAATTCGGCAATTCAGATAGTTAATTTTAGCGACATCCTTAGCTTAATGCGTATGGGTTGCAACCCCGTCCTAAACGTTACTTACATGGATGTGGGTAAGGGGCGTGAGCAGGAGCAGAAGCTTTTCAACCGAGGTCAAAGCTGATCAAAACGTTCGGGGCGGGTTAAGTAACCCGATCCGCGCATGGGATCAAGCAATACACAACTCACCGCTTTCTGCTTACCACTTACCACTCACTACTTACGATCATCTATTTTCCGCTAATCATTGCGACAAGCCGGTCCACATCGAGTCGATCGAACGGCCAACAAAGATCAATACCGGAGTCCTCGTGCAACAACACCGGAATGCGTATTGCGTAACGTTCCTGCCATTGCGTTTGCTCGGCTATATCGATCGACTCAATCTCGATATCGTTATTATCCGCCAGATAACTATTCAGAATTTCCTCCGCTTGCTCGCATAAATGGCAGCCTTGCGTGCCGAACAGCATCAACTTAGGAACGAGCATGAAATAACTTCGACAATTGTTGAAGGGGGTTCCATGGCTCGATTGACAGGTGTCGGCGGCAGGGAGCCGGCCGCCGTCAAGCCTACATGGACGTATTCACGGCGTCCTGTCAAGCGAGTCACTGAACCACCGCAAAACCTACTACTTATAGACGTTATTTTGCACATATTCCTTAGTCATGATGCTTGCTGATTTTATCGAGAAAACTCATCAACAGCGCAGAAATTACCAGCGTTAAATGCACAGCGACATACCATAAAATCTTGTCATTGTCGGTCGCCTGTATGTTCATAAAGACCTTCAATAAATGAATCGACGAGATCGCGACAATCGACGAAGCCAGCTTGATTTTTAGAGAACCGTAATCATGCGTTCCAAGCCAATCCAGCTTTTCGGTCGACAAACCGATATCCATTTGCGAAACGAAATTTTCGTAACCACTGAACATCACGATGATGACTAGACTGCCGACCAGCGTCAGATCTATCAAGGTCAATAACTTCAAAGTCAAATTCGCCTCATCCATCTCAAGAATATGAGGGACAAAATGAATGATCTCCTGAAAAAATTTTACCGATATTGCCAACAAGGCTACACTCATTCCTAGATACACCGGCGCCAAAATCCAGCGACTCGCATACATGATGCGCTCGATCGCGCGTTCAATCATAGCAAGATCCTCAGTGATGCAAATGCGCGGACAACCAACGCTCAGCCACTTCCTTCGCGATTCCTTTTCGGTGCGCATAGTCTTCGAGCTGATCGTGATCGATCTTGCCGACATTGAAATACTGCGCTTCCGGATGCGAAAAATACCAGCCGCTGACCGCCGAAGCCGGATACATCGCGTAACTCTCGGTCAATTCGATGCCGGTCGTCGCCGTAACATTGAGCAACTCGAACAATTTGCTCTTTTCGGTATGATCCGGACAAGCGGGATAACCCGGAGCCGGCCTTATGCCTTGATAAGATTCTGCGATCAACTCATCGTTACGGTATTGTTCGTCTTTTGCATAACCCCAAAAATCCTTCCTAACCGCTTCATGCATATACTCGGCGAAGGCTTCTGCCAATCGGTCTGCCAAGGCCTTGAGCATGATCGAACTGTAATCGTCATGATCTTTTTCGAATTCTTCGAGCTTAGCTTCGATGCCGATGCCGGTCGTTACCGCAAAACCGCCCAAATAATCGGTCTTGCCGCTATCGATAGGCGCGATGAAATCGGACAAACAATAATTCGGCCGCCCCGGCGCCTTGACACTTTGCTGCCGCAAATGATGCAAAATTTCTCGCTTTTCAAGCCGCGAATCGTCTTTATATAAAATGATGTCGTCGCCGTCGCTGTTGGCCGGGTAAAACCCGATAACGGCACGAGCCTGAAGCCATTCTTCGTTGATGATTTTTTTCAACATGGTCTGCGCATCTTCAAATAACTTTCGCGCTTCGACGCCGACAACCCGATCTTCGAAAATATCGGGATATTTACCGGCCAATTCCCAGGTATGGAAGAACGGCGTCCAATCGATATACCAAACCAACGTATCGAGAGGAAAGCGATCGATGACTTTATTGCCTAAAAAGGTGGGCTTGACCGGCTCGAAATCGGTCCAATTGAATTTATTGCGTCTCGCCTGCTCAATGCTATGTTGCTTGGTTTTGGCTTTACGCCCCTGATGCCTTTCCCGAACCTCCTTGTATTCTTCCTTGATTTTTTGGGTAAACGCTTCCTTGGAGTCGTCGCTGACCAAATGACTGGCGACACCGACGCTTCTGGAGGCGTCGGCGACATAAACAACCGGACCATGATAGTTAGGCTCGATCTTGACCGCAGTATGGGCTCTTGAGGTCGTTGCGCCGCCGATCATCAGCGGAATGTCGAAGCCTTGACGTTCCATTTCTTTGGCCATGTGCACCATTTCATCGAGAGACGGCGTAATCAATCCGCTGAGACCGATGATATCGACTTTTTCATCTCGCGCGGTCTGCAATATTTTTTCGGCCGGCACCATCACTCCCAAGTCGATAACCTGAAAATTATTGCATTGCAGCACCACGCCGACGATGTTTTTACCGATATCGTGCACGTCGCCTTTGACGGTGGCCATCAGTATTTTGCCGTTGGTCTGCATCTCGCCGTCCTGCTCAGCTTCCATGAACGGCATCAAATAAGCGACCGCCTTTTTCATGACCCGCGCCGACTTGACGACTTGCGGCAAAAACATTTTGCCGGCTCCAAACAAATCGCCGACCACATTCATGCCGTCCATCAACGCGCCTTCGATTACATGCAGCGGCTTTTCGGCTTCCTGTCGTGCCTGCTCGGTATCTTCGTCGATGAAATCGGCGATGCCTTTAACCAAGGCATGCTCGAGCCTTTTAGTAACCGGCCAACTACGCCATTCCAGCTCTTCCGGCTTGGCTACCGTACTACCGTCGCCTCGATATTTTTCGGCCAACTCAAGCAAGCGTTCGGTCGCGCGGTCATTACGATTGAGCACAACATCCTCAACCGCATCGCGCAATTCTATCGGAATATCTTCGTAAATCGCCAATTGGCCGGCATTGACGATGCCCATATCCATGCCGGCCTTGATCGCATGATACAAAAATACCGCATGTATCGCCTCGCGAACCGGATTGTTCCCTCGGAACGAAAAAGACACGTTCGACACGCCGCCCGAAATCAAGGCATGAGGTAGCGTTCGCTTGATTTCGCGGGTCGCCTCGATAAAATCCATGCCGTAGTTATTGTGCTCATCGATACCGGTTGCAATCGCAAAGATGTTCGGGTCGAAAATAATGTCCTCGGCCGGAAAATTCAATTGCTCGGTCAGAATACGATAGGCACGACTGCAGATTTCGACCTTTCTATCACGCGTATCGGCTTGACCTTGTTCGTCGAAAGCCATCACGATTGCAGCCGCACCATAGCGACGTATCAATTTGGCATGTCGTATAAATGCCTCCTCGCCTTCCTTCATCGAGATAGAATTAACGACACCCTTGCCTTGAATGCACTTCAATCCGGCTTCGAGAATATCCCATTTCGACGAATCGAGCATGATCGGCACCTTAGCGATATCGGGTTCTGCCGCAATCAGACTGAGAAAGCGCACCATCGCTTCTTTCGACTCCAACATGCCTTCGTCCATGTTGATATCGATGATTTGCGCGCCGTTTTCGACCTGGTCCTTGGCTATTTCCAATGCCGTTTCAAAATCGCCGTCGACAACTAAGCGCTTGAATTTTGCCGAGCCGGTGACATTGGTCCGTTCGCCGACATTGACGAACAACGAACCCGGCCCAATATTCATCGGTTCCAGGCCGGCCAGGCGGCATTGCTTTTCAATAACGGGAACGACTCTCGGCGGATATTGCTTGACCGCCTCGACAATCGCTTTGATATGCTCGGGCGACGTGCCGCAACAGCCGCCGATGATGTTCAAATAACCGTTCGCGGCCCAATCAGCCAACTCCAAGGCCATATCTTCCGGCGATTCGTCATATTCGCCGAATTCGTTCGGCAAACCCGCGTTTGGATGAGCCGACACATGCGTATCGGCTATCGAAGATAACTCTTCGATATGTTGTCTGAGTTCTTTCGCACCTAAGGCACAGTTGAAGCCGAATGAAATCGGCTCGATATGACTGAGTGAATTCCAAAACGCCGCGACGGTTTGACCCGACAGGGTTCTGCCGGACGCATCGGTAATCGTGCCGGAAATCATGACTGGCAGTTTATAGCCGAGCGCTTCGAAATATTGATCGACCGCGAAAATTGCTGCCTTGGCATTGAGCGTATCGAATACCGTTTCGATCAAAATAATATCGGAACCGCCGTCAATCAAGCCCCGCGTCGCTTCGGTATAAGCATCAACCAAAGTATCGAAGTCGATATTACGAAAACCGGGGTCGTTGACATCCGGCGACATCGATGCAGTTCGGTTGGTCGGCCCTAAAATACCGGCTACGAAGCGCGGCTTATCAGGTGTTTTGTGGGTATATTCGTCAGCAGCCTGTCTAGCCAGTCGCGCCGACTCCAAATTAATCTCATAGGCCAATGATTCCATTTGATAATCGGCCATTGCAATTTGAGTCGCATTAAAGGTATTCGTCTCGATAATATCGCAACCAACATCGAGATAAGCACAATGAATCGCTTTAATAATATCCGGCTGAGTCAAAGACAGCAGATCATTGTTACCTTTTAGATCGACAGCCCAATCCGAAAAACGCTTGCCCCGATAATCTTTTTCTTCCAATTTGTAGCTTTGAATCATCGTGCCCATAGCACCATCTAAAAACAGGATACTTTGGGACAATCTTTTTTTAAAGTTTTCTAATTTACTCATGTACTTACATGCTAGAAGTTAAATAAGGGCATAACACCCGGATAAAGCTTGGCTTGACAAGCTGTCGCGCCACATTATGCTTAACGGATTTTTAGGGAGATGATTATGTCGAAACCGACGATACTCAATGTAATAAAAAGCGTTTTCGCCGCCGCAGTCGGCATACAAAGCGACAAAAATAGACAACGGGATTTCGAACACGGCAACTTATCCACTTACATCATTGTCGGCATTATTTTTACCGCTCTTTTTGTCGTTCTTTTGGTATTGCTTGTTGCAAAAATTACTGGCTGATTAACAAAAAAGCCCAAGCAGGACTTGGGCTTTTGGCCTGGTAAAACGAGATGCTATTCCGGTTTGAAGCTGTTCTTGATCGAGACGAATAACTCTTTCATTCCGCTGAATAAATTAGAAACTGTCAATGTTTCTTTGAGCATAAACTTAGTTCTAATAAAGGCAACGGCTAAGACACCCAGAAGCGGTGGCATCAATTCAAACACAATGGACAACAGAGTTCCGGTAAACCCTTGAAATATCCCGTCCTTGGTTTTTCGGTCGCCGATGGAAGCCAAATCCCGCTCATATCCGCCTTCGAAGCCGCCGCCTTTAAAGGTCTCGAGTAAAAACACATTGAAATAAACCGCCGTGAATTGAACCGCTAAAAAAACGACAGAGCACAAAACCACCCAAAAAAGGGTTTTTTCTACTTTAGCTCGCGAAGCCGACTGGTAGACCCAAACGGCCACCAGAATCATAACAATACCACCAATCATTGCACATCCTCCTGTTTTAGTTATTATTTTTTAGTTAAAAAGAAAAAGAGATACGTACACTTCAAAATCATATCCGAATCCGATTTTTCGATAACTTTGCAGGATTCGTATTTTTCACGCCCGGGAGTCGATTGCTTTCTAATCATGCCATCTTCGACAGAATATTTTAATGCTACTTCAAACGTCTTGGTTCGCCCAAACGTATCGATTGATTTAGTGTTCAATACCCCGTCACTTTTAAAATCCCACTCGATACTCAAGTCTTTTTTCTCTCCCTCTAATTTGGCGGCTTCCGCATAGAGATTCCATTTCCCCAAAATTTCAGACTGATCTTTTAATAAGACTTCCGCATTCGCTGCAAAAGCCAACAAAACAGCGGGCCATATTGCATGTATTCTCTTTGTTATATTCATTTTCCCACCTTTTTACTTTGATTTTATAAGTCTTTTAGATTATAACACACACCCAGTGCTACTCTAGTTTTTACATTCTCCTAACGTATTGTGCATCGCTTTAAAATATCAACATTAAACTTGACATTAGCTGTGTCTAAAGTATCATTGATGGCTCATTTGCTATGTCTATAGCATTTTCTAAAATATAAAAACACAGGTAGGACACTCATGGGTGCGATCTTAGATTTGACTGAAATGTTAAAAGAACCAGCTGGCATGGTCGGCGCGATTGTCGTTATCGCAGCCGGTTACTTCTTAGTAAAATGGGTTTTTGCTGAGCCTAACGACGAAGACAAATAAACTAACAGCCCCGTTAGTTTAAAAAAGATCACAAGGCCGCCCCTGCTAATTCTGACAAGTTTTAGAGGCGGCCTTTGTTTTTTTTTACCCATCTCCCACCTAAATACCCTATAATTTATACATTTATTCAGCATAATGCTTTAGTAAATGTATCATTTTATTTTCACCAAGCTTTACCAACTTTACAATAAATCTGCTCCAGCCACCGGCATCGGCTTATTCCGACTGCTCTACGGCATTGTATTATTTCAAGAAATCTGCTTCTTATTATATTTCCATCATCTAATTTTCGACCCGATTCCTTACATTGACGTTGAATTTCCGCTCATTCCTTTTTTTCTTTGTCTCTGGGCGGTTGCTGCTTTATTCATAATCGTTGGCTACCAATGCCAAAACGCATTAATTGTAAGCTACCTCTTTTGGATCGTCTTTGTACAATTCACCCCCATGCAACGCGACTTTGACGGCGGATTTGATGCATTCATGACTGGATCAGGTTTTTTTTTACTTTTCATGCCGACCGACAAAGCCTTTGCGCTCGATCAATTAAGGCTAAAACTCAGCACACCCTTTCGCCATTACTCTCAACACCCGAAACCTACTGCTTCAAGCCTGAGCTACCACCTTCCCGTTTTTATCTGCCTAGGCTTTCTTTATTTCGACTCGGCGATTCATAAATTATTTGCCGAACACTGGCGAAACGGTCTAGGAGCCTGGCTTCCCTCCACACAGCCATATTATGTATCTGCGATCAATATGTCCTGGCTTCTTAATCAGGAAGTATTACAAAAGACGATTGGCTATATCATTATTGTGTTTCAATTTAGCTTTATATTCTTTTTTTCAAACCGCTACTTACGCCCTATCTACTTATTCATTGGCATTGGCTTACACCTTGGCATAACGATTTCTCTAAACATTTATCCGTTTGGCCTTGGCATGCTCATTTTTTACAGCCTACTGGTTCCTTTTTCATGGTGGCGCTGCTTAGCCAAAGCCCTTAGACCCTCTCAACCTTTATTAATGGTCTATTACGACAAAGACTGCCCTTTATGCAATCGCACTGCATTAACCGTCAATCATTTCGATATTTTTAAATGCATTGATTTTAAAGACGCTCAAACTTTTTCGAATAAACAACCCGCACTATCTGCCTTGCCATTGGATACCTTGCTGACCGATCTTTATTCAGTCGATGAAAACGGCAAGGTTTATAACGGCATCAATACTTACATCCAGATTCTAATGAAAATGCGCTATCCATTTTTAATTGGCTGGCTACTCCGCACCCCCGGGATTCTTCATCTAGCCAGAGCTATTTATCGCAACATAGCCGATAACAGACAGCGTATACCATGCAATCAAGACTGCGTCATCCCAAATAAAACCCAATTTAAATTACACAGCTTTTACAGCCGTTTTTTTGAGACCGATAACCTTCAATCACGAAGAAACTTAAAAACACTAACCAAAGCCTTCTTAATCATTTGCATACTACAAATCAATAGCACCATACACTACGGACTACTATACCGGCTTAATGTCGATACACGCAGCAACTCCTTAATGATTGCACTGACTCAAGCCAGCAATTCCATTTTATTACTATCCCATTCATTCATCGGTATAACACCCCACGCCCTTTATTTACACGACCATTTTGAGGGGTATGACTCGCTACTTGCAATCACCTACACCAACGATAACGGAGATGAAGCCTGGTTACCGTTCATCAACCAAGAAGGACGGATACTTGCCCCTCACTGGGGGCGCATCCACTCAATGTGGGCCAATATCGCCGTCACACCGAATATCGACGCCATCAGACTCAACAAGCTGATCATGAAAATTACTGCATACTGGTCACATAGACTCCATCTAGATCTTGACAACACCCTGTTCACGATCAAGATTAAGAAAAATTCAGCTCCGTCCTACTGGGTTTATGATTTGCTCAATAAAAACCTCAGCGGAGAATGGTCAAACCTTGGCACAGTCCATTGGAAACAGCAGCAATTTCATAGCAATTTAAACCAAACGTTGCTGGATAATCTCTCTACTCAATCAAGTTACTGGCCTACCTCAACACCCGAATAACGACAAGCCTTTGCCATTGCGATTGGACCATACCTTTCGCACTTCAGATTTCGGCAGCGCTCAAGGAGGAGCCGTGTTGCTCGACCCCTCACCTAACGCTAGGTGAGGGGTCAGCATGGGTGCAAGCATAGAGCCTTGTATGATTAATTTAAATGAATTTTAGCCAGGAAATACTTTAAGCTGTACCGAGTTCATTGGGAGGCCGCTTGAGCCTGAGGACTGGATTAAACCAGAGCCTGTCATGTAGGTTGCCCCCGCCCTATTCACACTTCGACTTAGCCCAGAACAAAAACTCTACAACACAAGCCCAGCCCAGCCAGACGCTCTTTTTAGGATAACGGACCAACAATTCCCAATTTGAGAATCATACAGGGTGTGAGGTACGCTTGGCGAGGATGTCAGCTGCAGGGGCAGATTTTTGCTCCTCAAATTGGGAATTGCTCCTGCATTGCCCTAATACACGCCATCCTTGGCGCTTAGCTGACGCCAAGTCCCCATGGATGGGTTCACGGCGTTCCTCGACAGGGATACCCCACACCCTAAATCCAGTGAGAATGCTCAAACTGGGAATTGCTGCTAACGGACACCCGGCGCCGAACTTGCTCAACGAAGGGTATAAGTTGGCGCCCATGTGTGCTTGCATTTCCTCACTGACCAAACCGGCTGTCGCAACATTGTACTCATCCATTCTTAAGCACAAGAGTTTTCACCAAACTGTTGCGTGATTTATAAACTAGCTATTCCCATTACTTAATCAAGAACCGACACAATTAGCAATATTTTTTTATTTATTTATAACAACAACTTATTAACATACCTATCTATTTTTTTAACAATCTTCCGCTCCATTTCATTTATAACTTCTCCACTCATTTTAATTTAAATGTTGCATAGAATTTTTTGCCATGATATAAAAATACCGTGCTAAGCATTTAGTACTGTAATTTTATTAATATAAAAATAAATTATTTTGGAGGATAGTATGAAAAAAGTTTTATCACTTTTAGCTATGGCATTAATGATTGTTGGCTTAACAGGCTGCCTGGACGATCCCGATAGCTCCAAACAAAAAGTTGAAAATACAACCATTAGATTGTAAGATCTGAATTTATGAACCCGGCTTATTTTCTAATAAGCTGGGTTCATACTAGCAACTCAATCTACTTTACATCCCTGCGCTTTACCCCCCGTCATTTCCTCTCCTTTTTACTGAAAATTTCTGTCTTTTTTCCAGTCTCTTTTATTACTCATACAACTCTTTTTTCTAATTTATATTTGCAGCACTTGCTTTAGCTTTTTTAGCACTCACCACAAACAAACTGCTATTTCTTAACCTCAGTTAGGGATAATAGATACTATAGCCCTACATAAGACAGACAACTAACGCTTCGACTTTTATTCGAATTCAAGCCGCATAAAATACACACGACTATGTAACTGTTCGCACAATGCCTTGCAAAAATGCAACGAAGAAAACGTACAAAAAGAACTGTCGGCTGCATAACCGTTTCATGCACACACCCCCCAGGTTAACTCTAAAAAGAGCCGCCAGCATGCGTTGTAGACCGTTCGTGCCGGGCTAAGAAAACGAAGCATGAAGGAATTAAAACACTTTCATAAGCTTGGTTAAATTTCAAACTACCCCTTGCTCTTTCGTTGATCCCACGGCGAACGGCAGCTTGAGACACTTAAATTCTCTTTTTAGGTTTATGATCGAAAATGTTAACTTTATAAAGACAAGGGCCGTGGCTAGCGAAGATCTAGGCAACAGGACATATTTTTGCCCCCATCCAAAATCAGCATTCATCCAGCAACTAAACTCCATCGGTCATTGGCAATGATTCAATATTTCGAATAACTTAGAGACAAGCACTCAGGTCCCGTTTGCAAATTACCGAAATTTAAGCGGGGTTATTTAGGCTATGTATACGGTAATAGTTGAAACTACCGGAAGCACTTATAAAACCCAAGTGAATTGCAGGGTTCGCTACGCGAACCAAATGCCGGCACAAGGCAACACATGAAGGCGCGTTAAGCTCAGGGTAAAAGCAATGAAATACCATATACATGTATTCCCTTTTGATTGAAAAACCGTCTAAGAATAAAAGGTATGGGATGCGTCTATCGAGGAACGCCGTGATCCCGTCCATGGGGGCTTGACGGCAGCGCTCCCTGCTGCCGTCATCCTCGCTAGCCACACCCCATACCTTCATAAAGTTAGCTAACTTTTAAGTATAAAGGGAGTAATAGTTAAAAAATTTCTTTTTCCTGATTAACTATAAGCTTCAGCCAATTTGAAGCCCGAAGAAGGCTTTATGTCGCTAGCGCGACGCGCTTATTAAGTCGGTTCGCGGACCGACAGCCGAGTGCGGATTGGGACGCCAAAGGCACATGAAGTGTGACCCCTCTATTACGACGTTGTATTGGAAATTAATTATTTTGCCTATTTCCTAAACGCCTTTTTTAGTAGGCAAGAGAGCAACCTCAACTTCCAACGCGAACATAGCCTTTCGGAAGATCTCTCCTTAGCCCTCCAAAAACGAGCGACAACCCTGTCGCTCCCTTAGTGGGCTATTTTGGCAAAATAGCCAGTGCTAGGCGCAGCCTAACGGCCCGTAGGGCATACGCATCAAGCTAAAAAAGACCAACCCACATCACGTTCTTTCCCAAGCTCCAGCGCTCATCGTTATACGTAAGTCAAAAATTACTGTTTTGCAATCTTAGCTAATGAGGCTTCGATACCATTTTTTGTCGCCCAACGTTCCCGACTTTCCCTCACCTAGCGTTAGGTGAGGGACGATCTGGGGATCGCTCCCACAGAGCATCCGCCCCCTTGTGGGAGCGACGCCTTCGTCGCGATTTCGAAGCCACTGATGTTCAATATCCGCCAGATTTATCAAACAGCACCGTTTCCAGGTATACGACGAACTGTGTTTAGCAAGTTTACCGATACTTGTGTATAACGGCGAGCGCGCTCCAGCCAGGGAAAGACACCCCGGAAGCTCTCCCTTCGACAAGCTCAGGACAAGAGCTTCCTGAGGCCGACATAACCTCCGCATACTGTCAACCAAGCCTAACTCACTCGTTCAATCTTTCTTGATTGTCGGGAAACTAGAGAGTCTGGAACAGGTTACCCAAGCTGGAAACTTGGGTAACAGCATAAAACACACGAGACCACGTTAAACTAACGGCGGTACTGCTTTGGTGCGCTCAAACGGCCCATACAACCATCAAGTTTCGAGATTCTCGAACATAGCCTCTCACATCAGCAATTCCCAATTTGAGAATAAAAAAGGGTGCGGAGTGTGCCTGGCGAGGATGTCGGCGGCAGGGGCAGATTTTTGCCCCTTACAAAATCTGCATCCACCCAGCACCTAAATTCCATTGATCATTGGCAATGACCTATAAAATTAAAATGCTGGATTAAAGCGGGATTGAGGTTTTTTTATTTAATACCCCCCAAGCCACTCCGCAACCGCTGAGCGCCAAGTACGTCTTGACTGCAGAAAATACAGGAACACCTTCTACCGCCCTGTGCCAGACCTTGTCGCTTAAAGTATCACCTGCCGACACCCCACCTCCTGCATCCCTGTAATAGTGTTTTACAATGAGGGGAGACCGAATATACACAATTTAAGCGATAGGCTTATACTCCTCTTCGACAGGCACGTTCAACCGCTTACACTCCGAATTACTGCAATTTTCCCTTGGACTTGCCAATTAATTACTAATTTCTTGCGCAATCAAACCAAAAAACAACTACCCGATACGATAACAACACGCATAAAAAAGCCCCCGTGTTTTTCAACACGGGGGCTTTAACCCTACTTAGTCTATATAATAACTAGACCAAGCTATTCATTAGATGAATGTTGGGATCAATGGAGCATCTACCATTGTCATTTGACGGTTGCCGTCTTCGTCGATGAAGAACAACAGACCCGCGAAACGGCTGTCTGGATCGTAGATCAAGTCAGCTAAACGGTAAACTTCCCATGCTGCGTCAGAAGCAGTAACGTCAACAGTTCTTGTTTCGCCTGGAGCAAGTGGGCTGTTATCGCTAACAGACAAACCTTCTTCGGCTAACAAGTCATCTGGATAGTTAGTGTCGTCTTCATATACATCAGCATCCAAGAAACGAACAGAAGCTGTGTTGAACTCAGCCAAACGAACTGCAGAATCACCGTTGTTAGTGATTTCCAAAGTCATTTGCATTGCACGACCTGGTACACGGTAAGAAGCATCAACAACTTTTACAGAAACTGTAGGTTGTGGAAGTTCCAAAGATTTAATACCGCGCATCAAACCTGCTTGCAATGGAGTCGTAACAGGATATTTCTCGTTGGCTTGACCCATTGAGATAGCAACGATTGCCATAGTACCGGCAGCGAAAGCCATACCAACTTTTTTATCAGTTGGTGTGATCAAAGAATCGGCTTTACCAGCATCAACAGCTATTCTGCGTGGAATGAATACAGGCTTGCGACACCAGTATACCATCCAAGCTACACCCAAAACGTACCAGAACAAGTGCCATCCATAGACACCGTCTAATGCGTAAGTTTCCAGATCAATGGTTTCACCAGTCAATGTAGTGATTGGGTTTTTGAAATCGCCCATACTACCAGTAATAGTTACCCATTTACCTGGACCAATGATTGGACCACCGCCTTCAACGTTCATCATAGTGTGAACGTGCCAGTCACCTGGACGACGTGCTTTCAACAAAACTTTAAATTCATAAGTTTCGCCCAATTCCAGAGATACTGAACGTGGAACCAGTTGACCACCGATCCAAGAACCTGCACGAATAAATACAGGACCAGGAATACCGATGTTCAAGAAAGCAACTTCTGGTTTATCGACAGTTTCAGGCCATCCCGCGAAAACGTGGAATTTACCTGAAATTGACATGGTTTCATTGACAGAAACCATATCTTTTGACCAGTTCAAGTCAAACCAGTGAATGGTCCGCATACGCATGAATGCCGCCTGTGATTTCTCACCATGAGCAGATGCTGTCGGAGTGTAAAACATCGCTGCTGTTACAGATACCAGCAGTGCGACAAAGGACAATTTAGCAACTTTGTCTTTTATTATTTTCATATATCCTCCTCTATTACAGAGAATTAATAGTTTTATAAGCATCCGGTAGATTCGAAATGAATATACCGCGGTTTTTTGATTATTAAGTTTGTATCAAGAACCTTGTACAAATTTTTCACTTCCGAACCAGCTTCCGAAGAAGTGCCACAAGAAGTAAATCAAGATACTTACGAAACCAGAGAAGAACGCTGATACTGGAGCAACGTCTTTACCGAATGTTCTCAGTGTACCTTTTTCAACCATACGAATGTACTCAGGAGTACCGGTTCTAACATAGTGGTAACCTTGAAGGTCAGCCAGAGTCATCATCATGCCGTTGTATTCAACAGGAACATGCAATGGAGCAATGATTGGCCAGTTACCTGGATAGAACAGTAAGCCCCAAGCTAAACCACCGACAACCGCAGTCAGAGTCATGCTGTTAGAAAGCATCAAGATGACGTCTAATACGATCGCACCTGGCATCAGGTTAGATGGGAAAACGAAGTTTACTGGGAAGTATGTCCAGCCCCAGAAGTTGAAGTATCTGTTGATCCACTCACCGAGTAACAGACCTAAGATACACAAAGTTGCACCCCAAGCGATGCGATAGCGCCACCAAAGTACAGCTTGAATCGCAGCAGGGAATGTAATTGAAACGATTGGTGCTACAGTTACCCATAGACGTCTATCTTTCCAATCGGTCCAGAAATCCCAGTCACCGCCAGTCAACATATAGTGGATATGATAACCACCGAGAACAACAAAAAACGCCGTAAAGATAATCATGTAGTCGAACGTACGAGAAACTTTGACAGCTTCTGCGCGTGAACGAACAGCTGATTGAGATGCGCTCATTAGCTTACCTCCTAAAGGATTTAAAAATTATTATTTATTTTTACTATTTTCTGTATCGCTTCTTCGGTAAAGAAGAAGCGACCAGGAGATAGTTTTTTCAGACTAAGCGATTAAGCCAGGTCTTTTTTCAGCAGCTTGGACAATGCGCCCAGCTCGATGTTGATTACACCCAATATACCCAAGGCAGACCATCCGAAGAAGACGAAGCCATAGTGCAGAGGAGCAACAAACAATTCTTCCATAAACCAGAAAGTATGACCCCACTCATTCAAACCAACGTTTGGCAGGATCATGAACGGACCTACAACAACAACCAGGTATTGCAGAGACAAACCTTGTTGGTAAGTTGGAAGTCTTGTTTTAGCATATAAGAAAGAAGCACCACCAGTGATGATGTAGATTGGGTAGCTCAAGTAGAACTCGATGATATGACTTGGAGTGAAGTCAGTATCACGAACGATCGTTTGATGCCAAGTACCATCTTGCTCTGTGAAGTAGCTAGCACCGAAGTAGATCGCGATGCCGTACATCATCAACCATGTCCAGTGAGTAAAATGTCTTCTTAACTCTTCACGTGGAGTGATTGACATTACTTTACGATCGCGAGATTTCCAGATGTAGCCCCATAATACAGAAGCTGTTAATACTTCTAATACCATTTCGATATACAGGAAGTTCATCCAGTATGTTTCGAACTCAGGTGCGAATGAATCCAGACCTGCGGACCAACCATAAACACCTTCATACCAACGAACCCACGCATAGAAAACCAGATACAAAGATGCGCCGGCAATGATATTTTTTTTGTTCAAAAGTGGTGCTTCTGCAGCATCAGCTTTAACTGACTCAGTTGTAGCAGCCATTTCTACCTCCTAAAAAATTTATAAAACCCCTAAGGGCGGTTGCTTTAGAACATCCCTATAACGCTTTATTCAAGCTCCACCAGTCCAATTTGGTGCTGCTCAGTTTATCATTTCGAAAAGGCTTGTCAACAAAATTTATGACCAATCTAGTACACTATCAATTATCCCATCCATATCCACGCCCCATCCAGCCTATCCTCAAGCCCTTAATCGCATACCCATCACACGCAAAAAAATCTTTCTTTTAGATTTAATTTTGATTCAATTCAGATCATAAAACCGCAAATAATTGTTCGCTAACCACCCCGCAATTTATTGAAGTAATACATTGAATTAAGTAACGAACATGAAATAATAATTTTGCAGTAATCGAGACTATGGCTCTTGCAGCCATTCAAGTCGGCTAAAAACGCAATAATGTAAACTATGTGCGTATTCTGATTAATTTGAACACTGATTCTGGACGAACGTGAACACCTAAAACCTAACGCATCGGTGGACGTGAATTTTTACGCCAAGTGTTCAACTTGAGTCAAGGAATTCATTTTTT
>Ga0180009_10000270_pt1 | contig 74720 bp, 56 predicted proteins | sample OS_PC_MetaG_FD_123537 | JGI IMG/M metagenome (GOLD analysis project Ga0180009, IMG submission 123537) | Groundwater microbial communities from the Aspo Hard Rock Laboratory (HRL) deep subsurface site, Sweden - OS_PC_MetaG | ecosystem: Environmental > Aquatic > Deep subsurface > Groundwater... | reverse complement strand
CCCGTATGATCAGAAAGAGCGTGGGGCGGCGGGCTTCGCCCGCCGCCCCACGCCTCTGTTTTATTAGGCACCACGCCGTCATCCCGGCGTAAGCCGGGATCTGGCATCCGTCACCCCGGTGAAAACCGGGGCATCCCGGTGTAAGCCGGGACATCCCGGTGAACCCGGGGCATCCCGGCGAAAGCCGGGATCTGGCATCCCCGTCATCCCGGTGTAAGCCGGGACATCCCGGTGAAACCCGGGGCATCCCGGCGAAAACCGGGACATCCCGGCGTAAGCCGGGATCTGGCATCCCCGCACATGCCGGGACGGGACAGCCTAACATAATCCCCCAGCCCCCCTGTGACTTTTTCCCAATTCCCCGTCTAATGTTTGTTAAAAAACGTTTATAAAATATTTTTTGTGCTTTGTACCGGGATTCAATTTTTAGCATATTATTGCACGCTTTTTCAAATACCGGGGCGTAAAATACAAGGTGTTGAAAAGCAGGAAATTATATTAGGTTCTTTACATTAACTTTTTAATCATTTTAAATGATCACTAAAAATCTGCATGTTTCAAAATCTATCCTTGAACTGGATGATTTTGAAGAACCTCCGCCTCTGAACGGAAAGAACCGCTCAACCCTCATGGCCGAACCGGCCCACGTTTCGTTTCATACTTCCCAGAAAACCATCGTCTTCCGCGAAAGATTCTTTCCAGGAATCACGGATAATGAATGGAATGACTGGAAATGGCAGATACGGAACAGCTTCACTTCTTTTGAGGCATTGAGCAGGGTCCTGAGTCTATCGGCGGATGAGATCGGCTTCAAAGAGCAATCGTTGAATCTGCCGGTGCGTATCACTCCTTACTATGCCAGCTTGCTGGATGAGTTCGATTCGCTACAGCCTCTGCGGCGAACCATGGTACCTGTGATGGATGAGCTGATGGTCTCCCCCGGGGAGGCTTCCGATCCGCTCGGAGAGGAACACGACAGCCCCGTTCCGCTGATCATACACCGTTATCCCGACAGGGCGCTGTTCCTGGTTACGGACTTCTGCTCGGCCTATTGCCGCTACTGCACAAGATCGCATTTGGTATCGAAAAAGCAACACGCGGGGTCCAGACTGATCGATGGTGCCATCCAATACATTGCCAATCACCCGGAAATCCGCGATGTGATCATCTCCGGCGGCGATCCGCTCACTCAGTCGGACGAGCGCCTGGAGTATATCCTCTCAAGCCTGCGGGCCATCCCACACCTGGAGATCATCAGGATTGGCACCAAGGTACCGGCCGTACTCCCCATGCGGATTACGAAAAAGCTCACTAACATGCTGAAGAAATTCCATCCGCTGTTCATGAGCATTCATTTTACGCATCCCGACGAGATGACTCCCGAAACCGGCCATGCCTGCAATATGCTCGCCGATGCCGGGATACCCATGGGCAGCCAGACCGTCCTGCTTAAAGGCATCAACGATATGGAAGGTGTATACCGCAAGCTGACCCACGAGCTGCTGAAGGTGAGGGTGAAACCTTATTACCTCTATCAGTGCGACCCTATCCCGGGTTCCTCACATTTCAGGACAAGCGTGGAAGCCGGACTGGATGTGATACGCAACCTACGGGGCTTTACCTCGGGTTATGCTGTACCGCATTATGTGATCGATGCTCCGGGTGGGGGAGGAAAGATTCCGCTGCTGCCCGAATACGTTACCGGCAGGGAGAACGGAGATATCCTGCTGGTCAACTATCAGAAAAAGGTGTTCCGGTATCCGGATTATATGTAGGCTTTAACCGTTTAATTTTTACAGACCATGATCATCGGACTCACATATGATCTCCGTTCGGCTTATCTTGCCATGGGCTATTCCGAGGAGGAAACCGCCGAATTCGACCGTGAAAGCACCATCGATTCCCTCGATGCCACCTTGCAGGATCTGGGATACCAGACCCGCCGCATCGGGCATCTCAGGCAATTGATAGAACGGCTGCAACAGGGAGAAAGCTGGGACCTGGTTTTCAACATCTGCGAAGGCATGCACGGCATAGCCCGCGAAGCCCAGGTCCCGGCCCTGCTGGATGCATACCGCATCCCCTATGTCTTCTCATCCCCCCTCGTGATGGCCCTTACACTCGATAAGTCGATGGCCAAAAGGGTTGTTCGTGACGCCGGTATCAACACACCGGATTTTATCGTTGTCAACAAAACATCGGATATCAACCATGTCCGTCTTCCCTTCCCTCTCTTTGCCAAACCCCTTGCGGAAGGCACAGGGAAAGGGATCAACGGGAAATCGGTGATCCGCGACAGGAAAGAACTGAACGATACCTGTACCTACCTGCTGAAGGAATTCAGACAACCCGTGATCGTGGAAGCCTTCCTGAGCGGACGGGAATTCACCACCGGCATCGTGGGTACCGGCGATCGGGCCCGCTGCGTGGGAACCATGGAGATCATCCTGAACCATAAAGCAGAACAGGATGTATATTCCTATACCAATAAGGAAGAATGTGAATCGTTGGTAAAATATGTTGCCACCAAAGGAAAGGAAAAGGAGGAATGTGAACAACTGGCCCTGGATGCATACAGGGTTCTGGGCTGTGAGGATGCCGCCAGGGTGGATATACGCTACGATGCTGATGGCCGGGCTTCTTTTATGGAGATCAACCCCTTGCCCGGACTCCATCCTGAACACTCCGACCTGCCCATCCTGGCTGGACTGAATGGGATACCTTTCCCCGAACTGATGAAGATGATCATGGATTCGGCGGTCTCTAAGATCACATCAGCCATTCATAAAACCTAGCCGGTAATATGAAAAAGGCAATCATCCTGATCAACGCCCTGGGCCCGGATGCGGGACCTGATGAAATCGATGTTCTCAAACAGGCAGAAGCCATTGAACATGCACTGCTGGAACTGGGATATGCAACGGAACGGCTCTTTCTCGACCTTGACCTGAAACATGCCGCCCTAAAGCTCCAGGAAGCATCACCCCACTTTGTCTTTAACCTCGTGGAAAGCCTCGATGGCTCCGGCAACCTTATCCACCTTGGTCCCACCCTGCTGGAACATCTGAAGATCCCTTTTACAGGATGCGGCTCCGAAGCCATGTACATCACCAGCAATAAGATCCTGGCCAAAACCCTGATGCAACAGAAAGGCATACCTACCCCCCACTGGTTCGAAGATCCTTCGGATGCCATGCCGGATAAGCATTATATCGCCAAACCGATGTGGGAGGATGCATCCCTGGGTATAGGCGACGGCAATATCCTGCCGGGTGATCCCGTTGTGATCCGCAACTTCCTGGAAAATAACAGGAATTACCGTTATTTCTTTGAAGAATACATCGAAGGACGGGAGTTCAATATTTCTCTGCTTGCCGGAACGGTCCTGCCCGTGGCCGAGATCGAGTTCCGCGGCTACCCCGCCGGCAAACCCCGTATCGTGGGATATGAGGCAAAATGGCAGGAAGGTTCATTCGAATATGAGAATACGGTTCGCTCTTTCGGGCTTGATAGCAAGGATACAAAGCTTACCGGGCATTTAAAGGATATTTGTCTTCACTGTTGGTCCCTTTTCGGTTTATCGGGCTATGCAAGGGTTGACTTCCGGGTGGATCAGAAGGGCAGGCCCTGGGTGCTGGAAGTCAATGCAAATCCATGCCTGTCGCCGGATGCCGGATTTGTGGCCGCTGCCGACAGAGCGGGCATTGGTTTTACCAGGGTTGTTGAACGAATTATAAAGGATATATGGAAAGTATAAGTTTCAGGAAGGAAGTCAGGAAAAGCGATGTGGAGACCGTACGGGAAATGGTGACAGGAACGGGTTTCTTCAACCGGGAGGAGATTGATATCGCCGCCGAACTGGTTATGGAAAGGCTTGAAAAAGGCGAGGCCAGCGGTTATGAGTTCATCTTCCTGGAGCTCGACGAGACCACCGTAGCTTATTCCTGTTTCGGCAGGATACCCCTCACTAAAAGCAGTTACGACCTCTACTGGATCGTGACCAATACCCAATGGCGCAACCGCGGACTGGGCAAGATACTCCTGAAAGAAACCGAAGAGGCCATCCTGAAAGAAAATGGAAGTGCCGTTTACGCAGAAACCTCCTCCCGGGAACAGTACCTCCCAACCCGGAAATTTTACGAAAACAACGGCTATCTGCTTAAAGCCCGCTTCGAGGATTATTACGACAGGGGTGATGACCTGGTGTTTTATGTAAAGGGGTTGGCTTAGAGCAGGTTAGTAGAAGATAGATTGCAAGGATGATACTTGTTTTTGCAGGTTTAATGCTGGATAGTATTTCACCACAATAGTCACAACCTGTCCCGATGAAAATCGGGAATAGAACACATTAGTTTTATATGATTACTATTGTGTTCTATTGTGCCTATTGTGGTTACATTCTCTCATTCTTCACCACCTACTTAATCACAAGAAGCCCGGAACTAACCCTCATACCTGCTGCCTCCACAGTAACATGATAAACACCTGATGTAAGAACAAGACTATTGTCCGTTACCAGGTCCAATCTCCAGGAATGGGTTCCCTCTTCCTGAAAAACCGGGGCCGGCCGGTAAACGATCACTCCCCTGGAATCTGTCACAGTCACCCGAACTTCAGATGCCTTATTTAGTGTATATTCCAACCTCACGCTTTCCCTTGCCGGATTGGGGGAAAGGGACAATTGTATTCCTGTTTCGCTGCTATGTTCATTCAATCCTCCCAGGCAATTCAAATCCCGCGAATGGTATATTTTCCAATGTCCATATTCATAAGCTTCCCAAAGCAGATAATTATACCAGCAATAAAGTGGAGTACTTTCTCCCAGGAAGAACTCCGGATTCCTGTTGGGGCATCCCAGGTTTGAAAAGTTTTCCAAATAATAATAATCATCAATATATGGATTCTCATTGAGGAATATCTCATTATTACCCCCAACAGGATAGGTACATGCCAGGTAGTTTCCTTCCATATACAACGCTGAGGTAATATTTTTGCTGTTTGGCAAATACTCTCTGATGGCAACATCCGGAGGACCGGTCTGCTGGAAATAATACTCTGTTCCGTGCATTACATCGTCCCTTCCCACTCCGATGGGGCTCCAGAAGGAATCAACATGTTCCGTAGAAAACGCCAGAAGGTAACTATTATATGCCTTGTCGTCGGTGAGACCCACACAATTACCCCCATTATAAAATATCTCCGGTTCGCTCCATCCGCTGTCATAATCCCATTCACTCTGATAAATAAATGCACTGCTGTCGGTATTCCGGATCCACAGCACTTTGCTGTTTTCCAATGTCCAGCATCGAAATACAGGATCGGTACAGTTACCGCTATCAATAACCAGTGGTTCGGTAAAGTTTATCTGACCATCATCATTGTACAAAAAACAATGCATGACCTTCCCCCCCTGTATCCATGCAATATCATTGGAATACCAGTAATCATACAAAAAACCGCTTGAAGCAACATTCAGCTGTGTTTCATCCTCCGGTGTTGTGGCAAATGGAATGGGATCGGAAATGTATCCTCCCGAAGACAGTTTAAGATAATAAATATCCTGGTTCCCCGCTTCATCTGTCTGATACATAATGTATAGCGTATCAGCAGGGAAATAATCCGTTTCCACCACCACCGGATGGGTATAATGCACCCCGGGTGTGCTCAATAAGGCTGCAGCAGCATTGCCATGAAGCAACTCCTGGTGCCAGAGGGCAGTGGCAGTAGAATCTGACCACCGTTCCCAGAAAAGGTGCAATTGTTCGACATCATTGTCCTGGAACACGCTCAGATAAGGATTGGTGTTGTTATCCATAGTATCTCCCAACACTGCCGGATCATCCCACTGACCCCGAACACTGCTGACCAGGAAAACAAAAAGAATCGCAAAAAACACTTTAAACATTACACTTGCCATATAAATCTTAATTTTAAATGATAATTTTTCTAAATATATAACAATTCTCTACGTATTCCAAAAAATATTCCACTTAATACACCTTCCCACCCTCTCTTCTCCCCTCTCCCTTCTCCCTTCTCCCTGTTCCCCATTTTCTTTTTCCCTATATTTGCACTTCTCACTATTCCTGAAAGACATTTTTGCCATTATGAACAACTACAAATTCAAATCCCTGCAGGCTTTCAACTGGGATACTCCTGTTAACAAAAAGAAAAAATACCGTCAGGTATTCGACCGCTGGGAACTGACTTATCTCGGTGTTGAGCTGGCTTTTTTCAACAAAAAGTTTGACGAAAGCGACTGGGAAGCAAAATTTTCTTTTAAAGCCTTTACCCTGCATAACGGGGAAAAAGACCAGGAGATCTGCAATATCGAGGATACCTTGAAAATCACCAAAGAGAAGAACGAGGTGATCATCGACAAAGGCTGGGGCGACAGCGAACCAGGGAAATTCTGGAAAAAGCGCGATTACTTGTGGGAAGCCTATATCGATGGCAAACCGGTCGGTTCAGCAAAGTTTTACATTGAAGATAATGGGGTAGTCAGTCAGGATAATAACCCGTATTTTGATGTGGTTTCACTGAAGCTATACGAAGGGCCGGATGAAAACAAACCTGAAAAGGAAAGGGTTTATCTGCGGAGGTTTAACACCTCCCGGACCCGATATATCTTCGGGGAATTCCGGTTTATAAACCAGCTTCAGAAAGACTGGCTCTGCGAGGTGTTTTTCAATTATTTCGACGACACGGGATTGCTTGTGGGCAGGATACCTTCCCTCGACCATATTGTCCGCCAGGAACCCGGCGACGATGTCATCACCATCACCCACGGCTGGGGCCATAAAGATCCGGGATCCTGGAAAAAAGACGATTATACCCTGGAAATAGAATACATGGAAACGGTGGTTGCGGTGGTTCCTTTTAATGTAGGCGATAAAAACCAGGAAGAGCTCAAGGAAGAATCCGCCATTCCGAAAATGTCCGAAAAAGCGGAAGACAAGGTCAATGATTTTGCGGAGTCTCTTCGCGAAGCAAAAGAAAAGCAAGACAGGCAGCCGGATAAAAAGGCGCTCGAATCGGCTATGAAGGAACTTGATGAACTCATCGGGCTGGAGAAGATCAAAGCGCAAATACGGGAACATATTGCATACATCGATTTCCTGAGAGTAAGGGAAGAAATGGGGTATAAGGAGGAAGAAACCCTCAGTTTGCATAGTGTATTTACAGGAAACCCGGGCACCGGCAAAACCACCGTTGTACAGATGCTTGGGAAGATCTATCATGCCATGGGACTGCTCTCCAAAGGTCATGTGCATACGGTTGAGAGCTCCGACCTTATTTCAGGATATGTGCGTCAGACAGGACAGATGACGCAGGAAGAGATAGAAAAGGCCCGTGGGGGGATACTCTTCATCGATGAAGCCTACATGTTGTTTAAAAAAGGTGCCGACAACGATTTCGGTACTGAGGCCATTGCCGCCCTCATCACTGAAATGAGCGACGGGAAGGGCGATATTGCCATCATGGTGGCAGGCTACCCCGGTGAAATGAAGGATTTCGTCGAATCCAACCCCGGACTGAAATCCAGGTTCAGGTATTACTTCCATTTCGATGATTACACACCCCAGGAACTCATGAAAATAGCCGGATTCATTGCCCGGAAAAAGATGGTTGCACTTTCAGAAGCCGCCTTTGATCTTATGGAAACGGAGGTGACACGGGCATGGCGGTTGCGCGATAAATCCTTTGGTAACGCCAGGATGGTAACCGGTATCATCGACGATGCCAAGATCAACCTGGGCGTTCGCATCATGAGGGATATGCAGAATAATCACCTGAATAAAAAACTCGTCAGCACTATTGAGGAGGAAGACATCCGTGATGTGTTCATTTCCACCGGTAGAGCCCGGGTCGATATCCCCACCGACGAGGAACTGCTTGCCGAAACCATGAAGGAAATGGATCAGCTTATCGGACTGAATAATATCAAGGAGGAGATCCGCAACATGATCAAGCTCGTCAGGTATTATCGCGATATAAACAAGGATGTGCAAAAAGCTTTTCCCGTACACAGCATATTCACAGGAAACCCGGGAACCGGCAAGACAACCGTCGCCAGAATCATGGGGAATATTTACAAGTCGCTCGGAATTCTCGAAAGAGGACATTTGATTGAAACCGATGCCAGCGACCTCATTGCCGGATACCTCGGACAAACGGCGCTCAAGACACGCGATAAGATCAACGAGGCCATGGGCGGGATACTGTTCATTGATGAAGCCTATTCGCTGACCGAAGGACTACATCCTGAGTTTGGTAAGAAAGCAGTCTCCACCCTGATCAAGCAAATGGAAGACCGGAGAGGTGAGTTCTCGGTCATCGTGGCCGGGTACAGCATGCCTATGGCCGAGTTCCTGGAATCCAATCCCGGGATAAGGTCCCGTTTCGATCAAACCTTCCTTTTCCAGGATTTCCTGGAAGATGAACTGTTTGAAATTGCTTCTCTCATGTTCCGCAATTCCGGATTACAACTGGAAGATGCAGCCGGCCAATACCTCAGTGAGTACCTGAAACATCTGTACCAGGGCCGCAACCAGTTTTTCGGCAATGCCCGGTCGGTGAGGAAAATCGTTGAACGAACCGTCAGGAAACAAAACCTGCGCATGGCATCACTCCCCTCTGCCGGGAGGACCGCATACCATATTCATACGGTCACACTCGATGATATCAAGGATTTCCCCATGGAAGAGTCGGTTTCTAGGAAACCTATCGGATTTAAAAGAGAAGGAGAGTAGGCACTCCCCTATCATCATTCATAGCGTAATGTCTCCGCAGGATTTCTTGATGCTGTGCGAAGGGCATGCAGGCTGACCGTCACCAGTGAGATCAGAATAGAAAGTACAGCCGCCAGTATGAAGTACCATACGGATATCTCCGTGTGATAAACATAGTTCTCCAGCCAGTTTTTCATGGCATACCAGGCAACAGGCCATGCAATGATGTTGGCTATCAGAACCCAGCGCAGAAAATCCCTCGTCATCAGGTACATAAGCAAAGATGTGTTCGCCCCGAAGACTTTTCGCACGCTGATCTCACGGGTGCGTTGCTCTGCCATATAGGCGGCAAGTCCGAACAAACCCAGGCAGGAGATCAGAATAGCCAGCAGGGTAAACAAACGAAAAATACTACCCATCTTCTTTTCATTCCGGAAGGTATTGTTATACTCAACATCCAGGAATTTGACCTCCACCGGGAAATCCGGATTGAATTTCTTCCATGTTGCTTCCATCTGTTCTATGGCTGCATCACGGTTCTGCATGTTGATCCTGGCATAAAGGTAATTCCCATGATCCGGATTCAGTACCATGATCATTGGAGATATTTCATATTCCATGGGAAGATGATGGAAGTCTTTAACGACTCCGATGACCTCGTACCTGTTATCTGGTCCCCAGGAAACCCATTTCCCCAAAACCTCCCTGTCGGAGATGATACCGGCAAACTTTTCATTGATCACAATTTTTACCGTATCCGTTGAGAACTGTGCATCATAAAAGCGTCCCTCCTTGAGTTCCAGCCCCATGGTTTCCAGATAATTATAGTCTACAAAAGTAAAACCTACCAGAACGTCATCATCAGGATTCTTACCCTCCCAGGCTATACCTCCGCTGTTACTTCCCATCCAGAAAGGAAGGGAATTGCCGCGGGTAACACTCAGGATATTAGTATTCTGCAGCAGGTCTGTTTTCATAGGTTTGTAATTGCTGTTGATCGAACCGTTCATCTCCATAAATACAACATGCTCCCTGTCAAAGCCGGTATCGGTATCCTGCATGTAATTCATCTGCCTGAAAATGATCATGGTGCATATGATAAGTATGATGGATAACGAAAACTGAAAAACCACCAGCGCCCTGCGGAAGATCTTGCCACCTTTCCCTCTCAAAGCTTTACCCTTCAACACCCCTGCCGGTCTGAAACGGGAAAGAAACAACGCAGGATAGCTTCCTGCAAGAAAACCCACGAATACAAGGATAGCAATGAGAGCCAGCAAATTAACAGGATCCTGGATAGAAAAATGCAGTTCAGCATCTATAAAAGCATTGAAAGAAGGGAGAACAAAATAAACGATGACCAGGGCTAAAAGGAATCCAATCACCGTCATCAGCAAGGATTCCCCGAAAAACTGGCCCATGACCTGGGAACGTGTGGCTCCTATCGTCTTCCGGATACCTATCTCCCGGCTCCTGCGCGACGATCTGGCCGTGGAGAGATTCATGTAGTTGATACAGGCTATGATAAGAATCAGCAAGCCTACCACGGAAAAAATATATACATATTGAATATCCCCTCCTTTGCCGTCGAAAGAGAATAAATGCACCTTCTCAAAAGGGAACAGAAAAAGGGTTACTGTGCTTTCTTCCAAAGGAACCTCATTTTTAATACTGATGAAGTCCTTTATTTTTTCGTTTACTTCCCGGTAATCTGCATTTTCATGCAATTCGGCGTAAACATAATATGTATTCCACCCGTATCGATCAATGGTATAACCCATTTTTTCAACATGTTCAAACGGGATACAAAGCCCAAAGCGGAAGGATGAATTGGCCGGATGCTTTTTAACCACTCCGCTTACCTTAAACTGGTATTCATTGTTCAGCGAAAGGACTTTCCCCAGTGGATCCTCCTCGCCGAAATATTTCCTGGCCATTTCATCCGACAATACTACGGAGTTAAAATCATCAAAATAATGAGAAGGATCGCCCGCAAGATATTCAAAATCTATCATTTCAAATATCTGCGGATCGGATAACAATATCCTTTCTTCAAAAACCTTATCGTCATATCTTATTATTCCGCCCATCCAATAGTACATGAATGTATTAAGGATTTCGGGTATTTCCTCACGTATATCTTCGGCGATGGGTCCCGGCATGCAGGGCGTTGTCAGCGGACCGGTGGTATATTGCTGGGTTTGCACCAGTCGGTATAAACGGTCTGATTTGCTGTTAAAACGGTTGTAGCCGATTTCACTGCTAACCCAAAGAAAAATCAAAATGCTGCAGGCTATCCCGGTCGACAATCCAAGAATATTTATGAAGGAAAAACCCTTCTGGCGAATGAAATTCCGGAGGGCGGTAATCATATAATTCTTCCACATGATAACAAAAAATTAGTTTATCAGAATACTGGAGAAAATGAAAAAGATTACAATAATCGGTGTAATTTATAATCATTTCAGATAAAGGCCGGGTGCTCTGTCAACCTGAGGGAGGGAAAAATTTTGTCTGGCCAAAATTATTTACTGATGAACTTTCGACTGAAAACATTACCCTCTGCTTCAATCCGTAGAATATACATACCGGCGGGAAGGTTTCCGGGATGGACCCTGATCCTGTTTTCACCATCATGGATCATGATCTTTTCCGAAAATATGCTTGCTCCTGCGAGATCCAAAAGTTCTTTCCTGATCATGGTAGCCTTTTCAGAGTAAATTGTTAACCATGCTTCGCCGGAAGAGGGATTAGGGAAGATACCCGTTATCATCCTGATCCACGATGGCAAATTCTCATCGATACCCTGTACAATCTGATTGTCCATAATAATGAGTTGAATACCGCTGACGACCGGTTGACTGCCGGTAATGCTGAAATGAACAGGATTCATGGTTTTGCCTACAATTTCACCCAATATGTAATAATTTCCCCATGCAAGGTCTTTAAAGGTGAAGTATCCATTTTGGTCGGAATAGTCGATCCCAATGCAGGAACCGTTCTCATTAAAAATCATGACGGGGATGCCCTGGGCGGGAGAGTCTGTGCCGGTAAAAATATTTCCTGAAATGACGCCGTTTCCTGGCTGAACGCTTTCAAAAGGCACGAGATGAATGTCGGCATTGTAAATGTCAATCTCCAGGTGGATCAGGGATGCTTCTTCCCAGTGTATCACGTCCCCATAATACGTAGGAGCATAATTGTCAGCATAATCCGAGAATTCGGCCGGAATGGCTTTTACATAATAATTATTAACGCCAAAAGGATAAAAGAAATAATAACCCAGAGTGCTGATCCCGGTTTGGTACTCGCCAATCAATGCGCCATTATGCATTTTATATCCGTTTGCGCTCCCATCCTCAAGTTTCCCTGTCCCGGCAAATACATTCCCCCCCAGTACAAGGTCACCATCAACAGTTAGCATCAGCGGTCCGGATGGCTCCGACTCACAGATCTCTACTCCCAATGAATCCTGATAAGTAGCAGTGACTTCATACCTGTAGGTCCCGGGCTGAAGGAAAGAGTCGATGTAAAACGTATCCGCAACGGGACTCGTATTGAGCTTTACATAATTCCTGTATACATTATATCCTCCCAGAAAGAAATTGATTCCCGTATTACACAATTCCAATCCGAAAAAGACATCATTTTGTATTACGCCGCCAATTGTTACCTTATCGGGAATTAGTCCGGATTGTGTAAATAAACCTCCGGCAATGCCGGTTCCTGCAGTACTCAAAAACGATAAGTCCATAACAAATCCTGTTTCAATCCCTTCAGGAAGGGCTATTTGTACAAGTTCTGCACCCGAACCGCTCTGGCTGAAACCCCACAAGTAGGGTCCTCCTGAACTCCAGTCATCATAAGCAAAACCATAATAATTACCGTAAGCACCGACCGGGAAACTATTCACCAGTGCGCCTGTTAGCCTTTCTATAACCATAATATCGGTCGACCAGTTGTTGGCATAAAATACATCCTGATCATGATCATAAGCCAGAGCCCTTGCTATATCCGGAATTACTATGCTGTCTGCCGGCAACACCGAATTGAAATCCATGATAAATAAGCGGTCGGTGGCATCACTACCATACATCAATCCCCCGTTCTCAACATAGGCTAAGTCGCGTATCCTTTCCACTCCTGCTATAGAAAACTCTCCGACAAGAGATCCGTCAATCCCATACCGGTAAAAAGAAGATCCGTTCCACTTGGCTGTGTATAGGTAATTCCCGTCGGATTCTGCCCCGGCCTCTCCATCATTCACCGCCAGCGGGAAATTAAACTGAACATCCCATTGATCCCTTTGCGATTGTCTGTTCATGATTATCCTATGAACAGGGCTGATATCAATACCTGTATCCTGAGCATTTATATCCCGGGGCTTTTCCGCGAACTGTAATGGTTCGACAGGGGCATGCCAGGACAATACTGCCTCATCCCCGGATACGCTTCCTGTTAACTGATCCGGTGGCATGCAGGAATCCGCCCTGCTCTCCAGCCCATATAGCTCACCCGACTGGGCAGAAGCCAGATGGATCAGGAGTAAGAAGCCAAGAACAGGTAATATGCTTTTCATAAATACTTATTTTTCATTTATTTATAAAGAGGTTTAGTACAAGTTAAAAGTTGTATCACTATTTTAAAATTCATAAAGAAATCCAGCCTTAAAACTACCCGATAGCGTATTTTTTCCGTTGTTTCCCTTGTAAAGGGGTTTAGGGTAATAATGAAAGGCCGGTTCCAGTATTAATCTCCAGTTCTTCCCGATTTTCCAGGAAAAAGCCAATCCCCCGCTAAAGCGTATGTAGTTTTCCCTCCGGATGGCCGGTTCGGATCCTGTGCCCAGAATTCTCGAATTTCCATTCAAAGTATAACTGTTTTTCTCCAGGATGCCCAGTTGTGTGATAAAGGCTCCTCCTGCTTTAAGCGAAAGGGAAAAACCATCTTGCCTGTACACCGTCAGACCAAGCATGACCGGAACATGAAAGTATTGATACCTGGTCGTTAAACTTGTACCCGAAGTATGATCAACCGAGTCAAAAACCTCCACTGTAGTTGTATAATAATGAACCGTTCCTGTGTTAGGATCGATATAAATAGAATCAACATATTCATAAGTATCAACCAGTTCATATTCCCTCCAGGAATAATCCGATTTTGTTTCATCCGAGCTGATCGCATAACCCAGACCGGCTTCCACTGAAAACCGTTCATATTGCCATCCAATAATGAATTCTCCGGATGCCCAGGTCTTCATATCGGTATCCTGCCATAACCCTCCGGAGAAAAAATGCTGATATTCGATAGCCGGACCTAAATACCAATACTGTTCAGGACGGTTGAAATCACAGTCCCGGTATTGGTCCTGCCTGTCGTGTCCACCTTTTACTATTGTCTCAGTCTGCAACGGAATGAACGCCTGAAGATCCAACTCTAAAGCCTCTGGTGAAAGCAACGGCAGCCATGAAATACTGTAATCCTCCAAACAAATACTTTCTTCCGGATCCTGGACAACTGCTTCCCGTAGGAGTGTTTCCTGTTGCATGTTTATTATGTCATCAAGAGGAACATCAGCAGACCTGACAACATTCCTTGAATCCGGAGTATTTGCAGAAATTATGGTATTATTCCTTGCAGGGGTATCAACGGGTTGTTTGATATGGTCTTGATGATCAAAATACCAGAAAACACCTCCTGTGACCAGGAAGGCAAGTGGAATAATCAGCCACAGTGCCATTCTAACACTATCCCATCTGTTAAGCCCTGATTCAACTCCTTCCCACACTGAAACCGGGACATGATGGACAGGAAGACCGGAAACATCCATGAGCGGCAACCTGCTGTCAATCTCGTCCCAAACAACGGCAGGTGCTTTTCTCAGGGGCAATTCCCTGATAGCATTAGTCAGAATATTTCTGTTCTTCTCCTGCATATTAGATCCAGTCTCCTTTTAATAGTCTTTGTAAATATCTCTTTGAATGATAAAGCTGCGATTTGGAGGTGCCCTCCGAAATGCCCAGCATGGTGGCTACCTCCTGATGCTTATAACCTTCCACTTCCACAAGGAGAAATACCAGCCTGTATCCCTCCGGCAGGCTGAGGATGGCCCGTTCCAGGTCTTCACCCCGCATGGGCTCCGGCCATTCAACAGGATGTCCGTTTATCGGATCATCGGTAAACTGTATCCGTTTATACTTCCTCACGACCTTAAGCGATGTCCGGATAACAATACTTTTTATCCAGGAAGCCAGTGCCTGCCGGTTCCTAAGGTGTTTGATCTCTCTGAAAATATTTATGAATGATTCCTGAAGGGCGTCGGCAGCAAAACCTTCATCACCGGTTATTCGGAAAGCAATGGAGAACATCGCATCGCAATAATTGTCATAAAGCCTCTTCTGTGCAGCCCGGCTGTTGCGGATGCATCCTTCAATCAGTTCTGCCTCTTCCATGCCGGTAAAATACCCGGCTGTTGTCCCGTATTTATTCAATGTTGAAGCTTCTTACATGCAAAGAGTTTGGAAATATTAATTTGGTTGCATGATGATTTTAAATAAAATTGAAGCATGAAATGATTATTTAAGATAAAGCATCATGTATTGAATAAAAAAGGGGCCAGAGGCCCCTTTTTCATTAGACACTTTCCTAATTACTACTCTATGATGAGTTTTCTCACCACAGCTTCGTTACCTGACCAGATCTGTACGATGTACAATCCGGTGGCGTAATTTCCTGTATTGATGCTGATGGTTTTGTTATCAGCTTTCAGCACATCGATTTCCTGACCCATATTATTGAATATTCTTACTTCGTTGATCGGGTCAACGGAAGTAATGGTCAGATGGTCTTTGGCCGGGTTGGGGAATATAACCAGAGATTCATCGCTAACAGTTGAAGGATTGCTGATACCAACCGGTGGGATGATGACTTCGAAGCAAACATCGTCGAAGTATGCCTGCGGGCTGTTACCTGCTGAAGCCCATGCGTAGAAGTTTGCACCTCCCAGAGTAAGGGCACCCGGGTCTCCAAAGGTTCCCAGGGTCCATTGCCATTCAACAACCAGCTCTCCGTCTACCCAGTATTCGGCCCAGTCGGTGTTCAGGTCAACGATAAGTTCGTTGTGAATCCAGGTATCGAAATCAAAGTTGAAGGTAGCTGCTGCTGCTGCACCAGCATCAACCGTGGCAAGGCCGTCGGCATCATATTGTACCTGGAAGCCCCATTCAACACCCGGTACAATATCCTTCTGCAGGTTAAAATAACCGCAGAATCCGTCGGCAACATACATCATCAGGCTGAAGCCAAATTTACCGGAAGCATAGTTCTCATCGTTGAAAAGGCGGACTAGGTCGGTTGATCCTTCTACCAGGAATGAATTATCAGGGCTGAAAGAAACGACATCCGAAACCATGGCATCCTCAGCACTACCGGGATTGTTGCTCCAGGTTGTCCAGGGATCTCCCAACTGTAATGCAAGGTAATCATCCGCTGTAAGGTCGTCGAAATAATCGCAACCATCGTCAATCATCATATCGAAGCATACGTCATCAAAATATGCTAAGGGAGAATTTCCTGCTGAAGCCCATGCATAGATGTTCATGCCACCCAGGGTAAGGGCTCCCGGATCTCCGAATGTTCCGAGGGTCCATTGCCATTCAACGATCAGGTTTCCATCGACCCAATACTCTGCCCAGTCGTTGTCGAGGTCAACAATCAACTCATTGAATATCCATGTGTCGAATGCGAAATTGAAGGTAGCAGCACCGGCACCTCCGGCATCAACGGTAGCAACACCGTCAACATCGAATTGTACCTGGAAGCCCCACTCAACGCCGGGAACTATATCTTTCTGGAGGTTGAAATAACCGCAATTTCCATCGGCAACTAACATGTAATGGCTGGCAATCCATTTTCCTTCAGTGAGGTTTTCATCATTGTAAAGCCTTACCAGGTCAGTGCTACCTTGTATAACAATTGAATTATCCGGGCTGTTGGAAACAACATCGGTAACAGTAGCATCTTCGGCACTTCCCGGATTATTGCTCCAGGTTGTCCAGGGATCTCCCAATTCCAGTGCAACAAAATCACCCGGGGTGAGAGCATCAAAGTCTTCACAGGGTGATGGCGGCATGGCCGGCTGATAATTAACATCGTCGAAATAGAACATGGGGTCATCGCCTGCAGGTGCAGCGGCAAAGATATCCATGGCACCAAGCTGGTTCAGGCCTTGTCCTCCGCTGGCTTCAAGGCTCCATTGCCATCCATGAACATATTGAGCATCCACATAATGCTCTGCCCAGTCGCCGTCGAGGTCAATATAGGTTTCCACCATGAACCATTCCCCGGTGGGATAGGTAAACGTTGCCGAATTGGAACCGCCGGCATTGATGTATCCTGTTCCGTCGGAAGCAAAATAAACCTCGAGCGCCCACTCAGTCCTTTCACCGGTAAACTCATGCAGCAGGTTGTAGTATCCACCATAACCGGGTTCTACATACATATACATGCTAACGCTGTACATCCCTTCTGTTTTGTCACCAAAACCAAATATCAGGTCAGTGGAGCTTCCTTCAACAAGAACGGAATTAACACCGCTGAATGCCTGGGCATCTGAAATTAAAGCATCTTCTGCCGAACCCGGATTATTGCTCCAGGTTGTCCAGCAAGGATCCTGTACAGCCAGATAATCCCCTACTACATAAGAATCAAAATCGCTGAAATAAGGATCGCAGGAAACTGCACCTCCATAAAGCCAGTCAACAATGTCCATCAACAGGTCAGCCTGAACGACCGGATCGGAAATTGCGGCAAAAGAAACCGTGGTGAAGATGGTTTTGAAAGCCCTCATCTCGTGCTGCACGGCAGCCATTCCCGAGGGAGCCGGCGAGGTTACTTCAAAAAGGTCCATTCCTACATGGGCAATGATCTCATCGATGTAAAGGCCTTCACGTCCGGATGTAAAAATATCCTGGACTTCAAAGCTATACCCTTCGGCAAGTGAACCGGCTACACCGTCAACCATACCAAGATCGGGAGCAAAAACACCCCAGAAATCCTGGAAAACCTCCCTTAGGCCAAGGTAATCATAGGGAAATTCCCCTGACTGGAAAATGCCAGCACTCGGGAAACGGTCATAAAGGTAATCCTGGCCTGAAAAGAATAGCTTTCCTCCTCCATCAAGGTAGGATGCCAGGTTCGCCTCATCGTTATCGGTCATGGTCTCACTACCGCTCCATACCTCGCCCGTAAACCAGATGATAATGTCGTACATCTGCATAGTGGCCAGATCCGGACCGTCGTTGGCTCCATCCACAACTTCAAAATAAGTATAACTGTAACCATTGGCATCCAATGCCGCTTCATAATATGGCCAGCAATCAGTGAAATCTCCGGTCCATGCACTTCCATCCCTGTCAACTGCAAGGATCTCCTGCGCATTTACCGAATTAAACAAGAAAAAAACTGATGATAGGAAAATCATCAGAAATGCACGCGTAAATCTTTTCATGACGAACTGTTTTGGTTAATAATTAAACTATCGGGTTTGCTAGTGGCTTTAAATATAGTACATTTTTTATGAAATAGGTAAAATTGTCAGAAAAAAAAATTGATTTCGAAAAAATACTTGTATATTTTAGTCTTATGTTCTTATCTGTATATGTAAATATTCGTTTTGTTGAAAAAAAGTTTTCTCCGGAAGGTTACGTTTGGGGTGATTCCGGTATTAAAGGAAAAACCGGGGTTATGAACAAGTTTTATGAGATTGATTATCTGTTTGATGAGCTTTACCTGGGCCGGGCTAGTACAGATCAAACCAGGCAACTGGTAAACAGCATCCTGGAAGACCCTGAAATATATGAGTATTGTAAATTCAGCAAGGAGATAAATGATGAGTTGTATACTTATATCTTCGTGAAGAATGCCATCCCCCCGAAAAAACCCAAAAGGCTGGAATAATTATTTGTTTACAGTCAAACCCTTCAGCGAATCAATCCGGTAGGAATAAAAGACCTGCCCATTTTCAATGTATATCATTTCATCCGAAGTTTTCATATTTATCCTGATCTGGTCAGAGGATGAGATTTTATCAATTGCATCGTTTTGATAGCGGGATAGTGTTTCTTCCCTGGTTTTAAGATACTTACCGGAAAGCAAAGTAATTTGCTCCAGGGCCGGGCTGTATTTTTCAGGTTGACCCGAATCTTCCAGAGAGATCCTCATGTCTCCCGACACTCTCCATTCCAGATCCTGATAAACCATCGACTTTTCTACATGAACGGAGTGCCTGGAGATATTCCGCTTATCGGAACATGTTTCGTGTTTGCAGGCAAAAAAAGCAAAACAAACCAGAAGAGTAACCATTGTTTTATTTGACATATCTCTCAGATATTGACATTTAATAACCGGAGAAAGCCTTTTTGGTTTGGATTTAATGGCCTCCTAAACCGGGGTTCGGATCGTTAATCAATAAGACTGGGATTTAAAAACCTGGTGTTAATTGGGATCGTTATTACCAGGATCACGGTTAGATGTTTTGCTTCACAAATATAATAAAAAACGCAGGCAAAGAAAAAATTTATATGCCTGTTAAACGCAGAAAACATCTCATAGTTACAAAAAACCGGAAAAGACCAACGTCTTTTCCGGTATGAACCCTGAAATCTTTGTTGCAATTTAGCGTACAATAGTAAGTTTTTGTATAAAACCATCTCTATCCTTTACGATATAAATCCCCTGGCCCAGTCCGTTTGTTTCCATTCGATCTGTATTATTTTCTTTGCGTATCAACTGACCATTAAGGGAATACACACTGATATCCGTAGTTTTATTGAAATATACAATTCCTGTTTTGCTGGGGTTAGGATACAATTTGAAACTGTTACTTTCCTGGTTGTTCGTTCCATTATGAATACCAACCACGCCGCTGATCTCAAAAACAGCAAGTGTGCCGCTGATTTCGTAACCTACTACCAGCAAATCCTTTCCTGAAGGATGATCAGTTTTAGAGATGAAATACAAACCTTCAGGGCTGATATCACCTGAGCCTGTAGGAAAATCAGCAGTGTTGATATAATCCAGGAAAAGTGGAGAAAGCGGGTTTGTGACATCGTACATCATGATGCCGCCTGTTCTTTCCAATCCAATAAAGGCAAGTGTATATCCTTCAATTTTTCCGGTTGCTAAACCTTCGGGTTCCGGTCCCTTATCATCGCTTCGGGCCTTAAACTCAAATACTCCTTCGTCAAAATTGCAATTGAAATAATCAGGATAGGCAGAAAAAGTAATCTGCTCAAAATCATCACCATTATCAAAAACCATGTTCCCAAATCGGTCAAAGATGGAAAAAGAGCGGGCCCCAAAAGAATGAATGTACTCGGACTGACCATCATTATTAATATCGGTATTCAGCATGGATAATTTCAAGCGTCCAAGCATTGTATCATTTTGTAATTCAGCCATATTGGGGAAATAATCATGATTTAAATCGAGGTTCTTAACACGTTCTTCTTCAGCATCCCTTGAATCCCCTTCATTTACTGTTATAACATAAGGTTTATCGTTAAACATGATGGTTCCCAATGCATCAGGCATATGCATGCCCCAGGTTGGATGATTTGTAATATCAACCAAATCAGCTTTATCGCTTGCATCAAATCCAAAATTCTCATCAAACGAAATAATACCAAGCGAAATAACATCGGAAATACCTGCGCCAGAAATGCCAAAGTCGTTATCGTTCAGTACCGCCAGGCTCCCATCAGGAAGTAATGTCAATCCTTCGGCTTTATCGCTGGGCATATAGCCAATGGAAGGAAGATTAAGCATTTTTATTTTATAGACCGGCTGAATTCCGGCTGTATCCAAATTATCTGCCGTGTACATTTCAAGTGTGAGATCATTCAGTCCGGAAGAGGTCATCTTGTTCGACAAAGCTGTCCCAAGAATATCTGTGGCTCCATTCAGGTCAATCATAAAAACATATTTCTTTCCATCCTCCTCGCCCGGTATGCTGGAATCCCTTTCAAAAACATAAAACCTTCCGTTACCTGCATAAACGGCATCCCCTATTTTATCGGTCCTTCCGAGCGCATAGCCACTGTTACGGTTACGTTCCAGGAGGTAAACATGTTCCGATACAGGGTTCCCCTGCATATCAATTCCTAATATGCGTAATACATCCGATTTGTTCTTGGTACTGCTGTTCGGATTGTACATAGGTGATTGTATGAAAGCATAAATAATTTCCTGATCCGGGTCAAAAGCAATAGCTTCGAACCCCCTGTTGGTCCACCTTTTCTTGTAAACCTCCGGAAGTGTTTCTGCACCAAAGGTTCCGGCAGGTTGTCCTCCCAGTGCACCGGTTCCCTGCGGAACGAATCTTTCGATCAAAATGCCATTTTCATTGAATTTGTATATAGCAGGACGATACTCGTCACACATCCAGAAGTTCCTGTCATTGTCGCGGAAAATCCCTTCGAAGTCACCTCCGAAAAAATCATATGGCAAGGCATGATAATAAACATCATTAACCGTATCATGGTAATCATGGTTCGGGTAAAAAATTTCATCAACATAAGCCACTGGTACTTCATCAAATCCTTCCACATTTCCCCTTCCTGAAATCGGAGTTGTTCCGTCCTGGCGAAACAGAAAAATAAAATCATTTTCATTTAGTGTAACGGTGCCTGATGTTTTATCCAAAGTTAATTTTACTATCCTGGCTTGATATTCAGGCAGTTTGAAGGGGCTCAGGTTTTGGAAGGGAGCCGGTACTACATTGGCCTTTGCCACGGCATCCGAATTTGGGCCCCTGTCAGGAATTGCATAGAAAACCCATTCATTTTCCGATGATTGCACCGGATCAAAATATAATCCTGAAAAACCTCCCAGATAGATCGGATCGGCACCCGTATATACCGGAGTTCCCAGCACCGGAAACGTCAGTAGTTCATTCAGAAAATATTGTTCCAGCATAGGCGAGCCCTTGCTATGATCTTTCAATCCCAAAGGCAGGATATCCACAATCTTGGCCTGGGCAATGTCAACAACTGCAAGTCCGTTGTTTTCCTGTAATGAAACGTATGCGATGGCATCATCTTCGCTGATTGTGATAAACTCCGGTTCAATGTCCTGAGCAACACTATCTGCATCATCAAAAATACGGATCCCCCTGTTAATCAGCGAGTATCTCATTTCATTATAAGCGCTGAAAGAAGCAGTATTAACAACAGGACTGGCTGCGCCCCCTGAAATATCAATGATGCTTATGCTTCCTTCGGGATTTATTTCATCACTCGGTTCACCTTCATTAGCAACTAAAACCTTCATCCCGTCGTGGGTAAATTTTACCATATCAGGCAAAGCTCCCACGCTTACTTCGCTGATAATTGAATAATCATCCGTGTTGATGAACATGACTTTCCCAGGATCAGTTTTCGGATCAGCAGCAACCGACATAGCAGCGATTCCGCTGTGTATGTCAATATGTGTTACACCGTCACCGAATGCTGAGAAATCAATGCCGGTTATGTAAACGGGCGATTGATAATCGGAAAAATCATAAATATCAACAGTGGAATTGGGACTGTTCAATATCCATAAACGTTGATTTTCCAAGTCATAGGAAACAATTTCCGCGGCAGATTCTTCGCCGATCGGAATACTGATAACATGTTCCAGAGACAGCCCATCCTGGCCAATCATCTGAAATGAATTCACCAGGAAAAATAAAAATATAATTCCTGAAAGAAATGGTAATGGTTTTTTCATGATGCATTAATTTGAAATGTGTATTCGTTATTTCAATCACAAAATTCCTATAGAAAAACCCTATTTCTATTAAATGAAAATCATCAATTGATTAAAGAATTGTTATAAGCAACTTTTTCCAATTTTGGTCAATGCAATAAGCTTCTGAAGGTTTTTGTGAGCTTTCAGGGGCTAATAAAAAGGCTGTTTTAATATTAATTTTATGTTAATCGAACGGAGTCAAGGTTATAAATAATAATTTTGCGCGGATTTTCCAGAGATCCTGAAAACATATAAACCAAATCTTTGTTATTACTTCAAACAAAAAATCATGTCTCTCAAGAACTTAAGAAATATTGGCATTGCCGCTCATATCGATGCGGGCAAAACCACACTAACCGAAAGGATACTATTCTACACCGGAATTAACAGAAAAATCGGGGAAGTCCATGATGGACAAGCTACCATGGATTTTATGAAACAGGAGCAGGAAAGAGGTATCACTATTGCATCCGCTGCTATATCCTGTGCCTGGAAAGACTCTCAGATAAATATAATAGATACTCCCGGCCACGTAGACTTTACAATAGAGGTGGAGCGTTCACTGCGTGTAATCGATGGAATGATAGCAGTTTTTTGCGCTGTTGGGGGCGTTGAACCTCAGAGTGAGACCGTATGGAATCAGGCCGACCGTTATAAAGTACCACGCATTGCTTTTATCAATAAGATGGACCGTACCGGTTCGGATTTTAACGATGTTGTCGGTCAAATGAATCAGTACCTGGATGCCAATGCCGTACCTTTTCAGTTACCCATTGGTGCAGAAGAAGAATTCAAAGGCATAATCGACATCATCGAAAAGAAAGCCTACATTTTCCAGGATAAGGATAGGATAGAAGTTGACATACCGGCTGAATACAAATCGCAATGCCAGAAAGCCAGGGATTTCCTGGTGGAGAAGCTTGCCGAAGTGAATGATGAGATCATGGAACTTTTCCTGGAAGAAAAGGAGATCCCGGTGGAAATGCTTAAAACGGCAGCACGTGACGCCACCCTGAAGCTTATGATCACTCCGGTATTTTGTGGGGCAGCATATAAAAACAAAGGGGTTCAACTTCTTCTGGATGCTGTGATCGACTACCTCCCTTCTCCTTTCGACATCGGAGCCGTGGTTGGTATTGATGTGGACAATCCTGAGAAATCCCATACACGCAATCCTTCCCCCAAAGATCCTTTCGCTGCACTGGCGTTTAAGCTGATCAATGATCCTTATGTTGGTCAGCAGACTTTTATCCGCATTTATTCAGGAACACTTACAGGAGGATTGCAATTACTGAATTCCACCAAGGGAAAGATGGAAAGAACGGGCAGGATCCTGAAAATACATGCCAAAGACCGTGAAGAGGTGGATTATGCCGGACCGGGGGATATTGTTGCTCTCATTGGCATGAAACTCACGAAAACCGGTGACACATTGTGTGACCCTGATCATCCTCTTCATCTTGAATCAATTAAGGTGCCGGTTTCGGTTATTGAAATGAAGATCAACCCTGCCAACAGGAAAGATCAGAGCAAGCTCGGGGAAGCCCTCAGCAAACTGGCCAATGAAGATCCTTCATTCAATGTCAGGTTCGATCATGAAACTGAAGAAACCATCGTTTCAGGAATGGGAGAGCTCCACCTGGAGATCATTATCGACCGCCTGAAGGAAGAGTTTAAGGTAGAGGTGGAAGTTGGCGAGCCTTCCGTTGCTTATCGTGAAACGATCACAGCCGAAAAGGAAAATGATTACAGGCACTCGAAACAAACTGGTGGAAAGGGGCAATTTGCTCAGACTATGATCCGGATAGAACCCAATGAAGATATTGGCTATGAATTTGTTGACAAGATCAAGGGAGGTGTTATCCCCGCTGAATTTATCCCTTCTGTAAACAAAGGTATCACCAAAACCCTCCATGACGGGGTACTCGCGGGATATCCCATTGTGGATGTCAAAGTCACCCTTCTCGACGGCAAATTCCATCCGGTTGACTCCAGCGACATGGCTTTCCAAACCTGTGCGTCAATATGCTTTAAACAAGCTTTCATGAAAGCCGGTCCTATCCTGCTTGAACCGGTAATGAAAGTGGAAATCAATACTCCCGACGAATACATTGGAGAGATCGTGGGCAACCTGAACCGAAAACGCGGTAAAATAGAATCCATGAGAAGGTTCCGTAAAGGATCGCAAAAACTGGTCGGCTTTGTCCCGCTCAGTGAAATGTTTGGTTATGCTACGCAATTAAGGAATATATCAAGCGGAAGAGCCAATTATTCTATGGATTTTTATAAGTACTTGCCGGTCAGTTCTTCCCTCCAGGAAGAAATAATCAGGAAAATCCGCGAACAGGAAAAGGAAAAGTAATTGCAAGCATAACTATTTCAGAGTTTTCCCGTATAAAACCCAAAGCCAAATTGTACTATCTTTGAACCATTCTTATAACCAATCTTTATTAGTATGCAATTCATAAAATTACTTCCGGTATTATTTCTGGCTCTTTCATTTATTATTTCTCAGGAAACACAGGGTCAGAAAGAAGTTTACACTAATCCCATTGTCCAGAAAGCTAAGCATTTCAGAGTAACGGAACCCCTTCGGGATATGGAAATGATTGTTCCCGGGCAGCGCGACCGTTCCTGGAAAGACCAGGTTATCCGTAATGAGGAAAACATCAAAACCAACCGCCACGACGGTTCCGACCCGGGGTTTGACCCTTCCGTTCAGCATAAAATGGGAGAAAATGAAAACAGGACAGTTTTTCAGAATTTCGATGGAGTAAACAATATTAACGGGGTCTATCCGCCCGACACCGATGGCGATGTCGGTCCGAATCATTATTTCCAGATGGTGAATCTGTCGTTTGCCATTTACTCCAAAACAGGTACACTATTATACGGTCCGGCTGACAACAGCACTTTGTGGAACGGTTTTATCGGTCCATGGACAGGCACCAACGACGGGGACCCCATTGTTTTATATGATGAGCAGGCCGACCGTTGGCTCGCCAGCCAGTTTGCGGTGAATACATCCAATGGTACTTACTGGGAGTTGATCGCTATCTCCACTACGAACGATCCAACCGGCTCCTATTACCAATATGCTTTTCAGTTTCCTGATTTCAACGATTACCCGAAGTTCGGAGTATGGCCTGACGGATATTACGCATCATTTAATATTTTCGGATCATACAACCGGGTAGCTGCTGCGGCTTTTGAGCGTGATTCCATGCTTGTCGGAAATCCGAACGCACAAATGATACTTTTCGACCTGCCCACAGGCAGTGATCCTTTCAGTATGTTGCCGGCCGATTTTGACGGGACACCGCCACCCGCAGGTACACCCTGCTATTTTGCCTATTTCAACGATGATGCCTGGGGTTATGCCAACGACCAACTTCGTATATGGGAATTTGATACCGACTGGAACACTCCGTCCAACTCAACCTTTGGCGAATCGCAGACTCTTCAGACTTCAGCATTTGACTCGGAAATATGCACCGCCTTTCGCGGTCGTTGCATCCCTCAGCCAGCCACGACAAAAAAACTTGAAAGTATTTCCGACAGGCTTATGTTCCGTTTGCAATACAGAAATTTTGGAAGCTATCAGGTCATGGTTACCAATCATACTGTTGATGCAGGAAGCGGGATTGCAGGAGTACGCTGGTATGAACTGAGAAATACCGGCAGCGGTTGGAACATACATCAGCAAAGCACATACTCACCCGATACTAAACACAGGTGGATGGGAAGTATAGCCATGGACGGTCAGGGAAATATTGCGCTCGGTTATTCAGTTTCCAATTCAACCACATTTCCATCCATTCGTTTTACAGGACGATTATCCGGTGATGCACTGAACCAAATGACTATATCGGAAGAAACCATTATTGCCGGAACGGGATCACAAACAGGAGATGCCTGCCGCTGGGGTGATTACAGTATGATGTCGGTAGACCCTTCCAATCCCACAACATTCTGGTATACCCAGGAATATATTCAGACCACGGGTACTGCATCCTGGAGGACACGCATCGCATCCTTTGAGATCCAACCACCCATGCCAACCGTTAATGCCGGAAACGATACGGTGTCCTGTGAACAATTCCCCGTCTTCGTACACGGAAGCGCCACCAATTACAGCAGTGTGCTCTGGACCACGACCGGTGATGGAAGCTTCAGCATGGCAACCATGTTAAACGCAATTTATACTCCAGGATCCGGAGATATCGCTGCCGGCGGTGTTGACCTGGTTTTGTCGGCTTTTGCCGTACCTCCACTGACAGATACCGTGAGTGACACTATGCATGTTACCATTAATGTGAATCCCTCGATTAATGCAGGTAATGATACAACAATCTGTGAAAACCAGAATTTTGTTACACAACCTGTAGTTACAAATGCTGCCTCCATATTATGGCACAGCAACGGAGATGGTCATTTTAATGATTCCACACTGATCAATGCTACCTATTTCCCTGGCACCAACGATAAAACCATGGGATTCGTCATGCTTGATGTGACAGCTTACCCCCTTGCTCCTTGTATGATGACATCGTTCGATATGATCAGCCTTACACTGCATCATTTACCCACTGCTGAAGCAGGAAATAATGATACGATATGCGAAGGTGGAGCTACCATACTTCAGGGACAGGCTACCAACTTTTCGACATTGCTTTGGACTACCAGTGGCGATGGCACATTCAGCAACAATGCCATCCTGAATCCAGTTTATACACCAGGCCCGGGAGATATTTCCAGCGGAGGGGCCACCCTGACTCTGACAGCTTTCCCGACAGGGCCCTGTACAGCCAATGCACAGGATAATACCCAGCTTGTCATCAACGCCCTCCCTGTAGTAAATGCCGGACCTGACCAGTCAATCCCGTTTGGTACTATTACAACCCTTACCGGGTCAGCCACCGGAGGATCAGGAGATTTTACAATATTATGGACACCGGAGGAGCAGGTGGTTAACCCGCAAAGCCTTGTTACCGAAACAGTCAACCTCGAAACTTCAGTTGTTTTTACCTTAACTGTAACTGACAACATTACCGGTTGCGAGAACTCTGATGATGTAACGGTAACTGTTACCGGAGGAGAACTCTCCGCTGAGGCCTCAGCCACACCTCCGGATGTTTGCCTTGGAAATACTACACAATTGGATGTACTCGCTTCCGGCGGATCCGGAGCCTACACTTACCTCTGGAGTTCAGATCCCCCGGGATTCACCTCTACACAGCAGAATCCCGTTGTAGCCCCACAGGAAGACATTTCCTACATTGTTACTGTTGACGACGGTTTTAACAGCACCGAATCTTCTGTGGATGTGACCGTCCAGGAACCTGTTGTAGTCTCAGCCGGACCGGATACCACCATTTGTCACAATGAATATGTCCTGCTCCATGGCTCTGCACAGTTCCAAAGCAGTATTTTATGGACCACCAGCGGTGATGGTGAGTTTACCAGTCCTACTTTTATTAACTCCATTTATATGCCGGGCGATGCAGATATTGAAAATGGCAGTGTGGTGCTTACCCTTACTGCACAACCCATATCACCATGTACTCAACCACAGGCAGATGATCTGACCGTAACCATAGAATACTGTCCCGGAACCATTGAACTGAAAGGTGAGAATACGGAAATCAGCATTATCCCCAATCCCAATACAGGAAGCTTCGACCTGTCGGTAAAGGGCTTGCAGTGTATCGAAATCTCGGTTAATGTCGTAGACTTGCTTGGCCAATCCTACTATGCTTCAACAAAGCCGGTAAACAAGGGATCTGTGAAAGAAAAACTGAATCTTGAATCGTTAAAGAAGGGAATCTATTTTATCAGGATTCAATGCGGTAATGAGTTGTTTTCCGAAAGACTGATCATACAATAAACTTAAATGTTTGTATCGGTTATGGTTAAGAAAAAGTTACAGGGTGCAGGCTACAAGTTACAAGTTGCAGGGTGCAGGGTGCAAGATACAAGATAACATGGAGTCTTTAACTTGATAATTATCATTCCTGATAATCATTAGAATAAAAAAGGCTGGCTCAAATGGGCCAGCCTTTTTTCGTTTTGAAAACAATATTAAGGAATATCGTAAATCTTCGAGTCATCCCTGTAACCCGGATTATCTTCATACCAGTCGGTATACGTGGTTCCTCCACTCTGTGCCCAGTCTCCAAAATGCAGGTGGGCATTGATAATGTCTTCTTTTTCAATTGGGTAATCAAACCTCTGGGGAATTTCTATGCCCCAGGGTAAGTTATTACTTGTTTTATAATAGATACCCAAACCAGGGTTAGAGTTGTCATCTCCTGTACTGAAATATAATGGATTTGCTAAATCGGTAGGTGGATAATCAAAAAGATGGACCTCTTTGCCTCTTTCTTTGTTAACTATGATAAAAGGATTAAAATCTGCAAAGCCAAAGTCGTCCATTTCGTAATCATTCCCGGGTGTTGTCATTGTGATGTTAATAGTAACTGGGGTGATATATGCCTGGCTTTCTACAGTATTTATAAATCCGCCTCCATTGGGACCCATGAAACTATAAATATTATCAAATACAATTATAGTCGGATAGGTCTGACCTGTTTCAAGACCATTGGCATTGTTGGTAATGATACTTTCCGAATAATTCATCCCTGTTGCCACCAGATCATTATTCAATCCACTCAAAGCAGAGGGGAGGTTAAAACCGAATCCGTTCCTGTAGCCTGCCCCGCTGGCCCGGCAATCAAAAGAACCGAATATCTCCACAACATAATTTGAGGCGTTGGTTACTATCTGGAACCGGTACTCCACAACAAGGTCGTTGAAATCATAATCCCCCTTATCAGGCCATAGATCCTCAAACGCGAGGGAACCCGGACCATAAGACGGGTAATAATTATTGTATGCTCTATCAGGATCGCTTGGATAATCATCCTGATCATTGGGAACTCCATCACCATCGGTATCCGGTGATCCTGCCTGCAAAGGGACACATCCATTGGTCGGATCACTATAATACTGGCCGCCTACGCTGATGTCATCGATGAGTCCCCTTGAATTGCCACCCTGTCCTGTAAATCTGAAATACAGCTTATTGATTCCTGAGATGGTCTCTGTGATACTTACTGTGCGCAAAGTCGTGAAATTTCCTGAATAGCTTTCGGTATAAATCACAGTTTCATTCAAACTAGTATCTATGACTACAATTTCCAGGGTACGCCATGTTCCGTTGTTGGCTGTCATTTTGTGCTTGCAATCAATTTGTGAGGATCCGCTGAAGAGAATCCAGGGAGTAGTAACTCCGTTGGGGCTTCCAACACCCCCTGTAAGCTGACCGGTACGGCCACCGTAAACACCACTGATAGCATTGGCGCCCGTCTGGAAAGTTGTTCCCGGAAACTCCCAACAGTTTCCCTGCTCCAAACCTCTGTCACCAGATTCAAAGTCCATGGTTACAACCTGAGCATTCCCCATTCCAAAAGCTGCCAGAATGATGAAACACAACATGAAAATCTTTTTATAACGATTCATTGTTTTTCCCTCCATGATTAAATTGTATCCTGAACATAAGAAAACCTGATCTCATTGCTGATAATGTCAATGATCTCATTGGTTCCACCATAGATAAACCTTACCTGGGTTTCTGTAACCGGGATCTTCAATTCTCCCTTATAACCCTGGCTCAATTGCATAAAATGTTTCAGGTAAGTCATACCATTCATCGACTGAATGTACATTGTACTTCCGTAATTCAACGGACTGGGAAGAGGATCAACTATAACATCAACCAGCATGGTTGTTTGCCAGTTGAAATTTTGCGGTACAACCAGATCATCTGTACTGGTTACCTTTGGCGTGGTATCTTCCTGTTCTTCACTATCCTTTTTGCAGGATATTGCCAGAATGATCAATACCATCAAAGTGGTTAACGAAAGGACTTTTTTCATAAGTTGCTTAATATTAATAATTATAAAATCACCGGTTTGTGATAAAAGGGCTAGATGTGTATTGGTTGAGGCTAAAGTGGTAATCTTGTAGAAACTAATAAGAAAACCATCCTCTCAAGCATTCATGCAAACAATTACAAATATACAATAAAGTACATAGTTGTAATAAGGGCGATTATGTTTACGCATTGCCATGATAAAAGGTTACAAGGGTGCAACGTAAAAAAGAAATCGATGATTTATTCAATAGGGACGATTTTTTTTGTATATTTCTCCTCCCAATTCAAGTATTAACCAAACTTCAAGACCATGAGAAATTTTACCTTTTTCGTTACTTTGTTTTTAGCAGGAATGCTCACATTTAACAGCAATTCGCAAAGCATTCTATGTGTCGACCGTGACGGCAGCTTCGAAGCCGTTGATGTTTATACCGACGACTGGCAGTTTCTGCAGCCGGCTATGGATGCCCTGGGATATTCATATACCTATTTTGAGGTACAGGACCTAACCCAGAACGGTCCGGATCTTACTACCATGAACCAGTATGATATCATTTTCTGGTTTACAGGAGAAGCATGGACAGACAGTGAAACCATGACGAACGACGATGAGTTCAACCTCCTGCTTTATCTTACCCTGAACAACGGAAAACTCTTGCTTTCAGCTCAGGATTATCTTTACGACCGCTATTCTTCAGCCGGAACGTTCGACCCTGGCAGCTTCCCATATGACGCCCTGGGATGCACCGAAGTCGTACAGGATGTTTGGAACATTGAACCAGATACAGGAAATATTGTTGGTGTTGCCGGATCCCTGGCCGAAGGAATGCATATCACCGTGTTTGATATCTATACCGAACTAAATGCTGATGATGGGTTATATATAGATGATTTCGTCCAACATCAGGGACAGGACATGCTTGAAGTCGTATTCCCGGAACCCACCGGGATTGGCGCTTATCAGTTTGAAGGTGCAAGCTTCCGCACCATTTTCTCCACAGCATCCTATGCTGCTATCGTTGATCCTATGGATCTTGAGGAGCTACTGGACCGTTCCTTTGCCTGGTTGCTCGGAACAACAGGTATCAACACCAATAACATCAACAGCAGCGGAGATATGCTGATCTATCCTAATCCTGTTAAAGACATCACACGCATTGGATGTAACCAGGTAATGAATGAGATCTGGGTTATCAATACAACCGGACAAGTGGTTCAGCATTTCAATGTCGGTGACTACAAAACAACCCTTAATGTTAGCGGCCTTAATACGGGTATTTACCTCATCCGGGCACAAACAACACAAGGAATGGTTACTGCCAGAATGATTGTTGAGTAAGGTTTTTTTACAGATGACATCTCCCCCGGGGGAGATGTCATCTGCTTATAATCATCGCCATGAAAAGACGTACCTTCGTTAAATCAGGAATTGTTCTTGGTGGAATGGCATTCCTGGGATCATCCTTATTTTCAAAATTGGCTGCCGGAGCAATTAAGGAAGATATATTTTCAATATCCGGTGATGATCCTTTGAAAGGTATTCCGGATCTGCTTAATGCTCTGGGAGGAATAGAACAATTTGTCAGAAGTGGTAATTCGGTTGGAGTACTGGTTAATTCCCCCTGGAAGGAAAGAGGCTTTTATACCGATCCCGACGTAGCCCTGTCGGTGATCCGCTTATGCAAAGATGCCGGAGCCGGTAAAATAATATGCTATAAACCTGTTAGGGATGGGTATTGGGAAAGCAGCCGGTACTTTAACGAAATGGAATCGATAATCAGGGAAATCGAATATGGAGAAGAAAGGATGACGCTGACCATCCCGGATGGTCAGGAATTAAAATCTGCCGAAGTCTTCAGGGTTTTTACAGAAACGGATGTATTTATAAATATTCCTGTTGCCAAACATCACAATGGCACACTTTACTCCGGAACACTGAAAGGCTTAATGGGTGTTTCCTCAGGAACAACCAACCGTTTTATGCACAGTCCGGATGGTGAATATACATCTAGCAAGCAGGATTATCTTGCACAATGCATCGCAGATCTAAATCTGATAAGGCAACCTGACATTTGCATTGTGGATGCTATCGAGTGCGCCCTGGAAAACGGACCCCGGGGGCCAGGCAAAACAATACGCCCCAACCGGATCCTTGCCAGTACCGATGTTGTGGCCATTGATGTTTATGCCTCCACTCTGATGGGCATAAACCCTGCGGATATCTCTACTTTTAAGTATGCAGGAAATCACAATCTGGGAAAGAGCAATATTGAAGAAATCACAGTCAAAGCATTTTAATCGCAAAAAATAATATCCTGCTATTTTTAATTACTTTTTATTATAGATGATAGCTTTTCTTTAATGTTATCATCGGAAATGTCTAAACAGGTAGATTTTTTCTCTTTTACCCACCATTTTTTCCGTACAAGTTCCGTTAGACTTTGTCTGACAACCCATACCATTTTCCCTTCGTATTCATCAATTTTCTCTAAAGAAGGACCCCATCCACCACCTGAAAGCTCAAGCGGTCCGATTTCATCAATAATCAAGAGAGGTGATCTATTCCGTATAGCAACAAGGATGATATCATTCCCTTTATTAATGGTTTCCGGATTAAAAAAATACCTGCCTTGGTGTACCCATCCTGATTCCCCCTCCAAACGACATAAAACAAACATTTCACCAGAGGGGAGGTCTATAAGATCATATCCCTTAAATATTCCTTCCTCAAAATGTTTAACCGACAAAAACCCTCTTGAACCGGGGAGATGATCAGATGCATCTATCAAATTTTTTAGCAATCCTGTCTTTCCTGAATCAATGGGTCCTGTCAGGATGGTCAATGACCCTGAATAAGTATTTCTTTTTTCATTAAACAAATCACGTCCCCGGGCAATAACCTGCGCGAGTGATGATACCGGACGGGAGATAATATCACGTGGTTTGATGGAGCCGTCTGTCATTTCCGGTAGCACAGAAAAAGCCAGCTCCATGGCATCATATAACCTTGACAAACCTCTTTTTGTCAATAACTCGCGGACAACAGGGCTTCTGAGTTCAACGCTGATAGCAGCAAAACCCGCTACAATTACCAGAGCTCTCACTACCATTTTTATTCCTGCTAACAATCCCCCCATTTGAAATAGATTCCTGGAGCTAAAGCCCTCCCAGAAAAATGAAGTTATAACCACCAGTAACGTTAACTGAATCCAGAAACCGGGTTTTTTCAGGTATCGCAACGACCTTTTATAATAATAAGCTACAATTGCAGTAAACGACAATGAAAGGGCAAATCCGGCGATAAGATGATCCGTATTCAGCAGGAATAAGGAAACAAAAATCATGATCAAATAGAACAGTATCAATGGAAGGGAGTAACTGCCCTGCTTGTTTTCGGGAAATACCGAATGCAGATCAATCTTTCTTTTATTTGCTGTATCCCCCAACTCCCTGTTAATAATTGCAGAACGTCTTCCTGCCATTATACCGGCAATAACAGCAAATATACCTGCTGCCACATAAATAAGACAAAGCAGGATAAATGCTTCCAGTGGTCTGACATTCTCAAGGGATAGTTGCCGTACAGCAAAATTGTATAGGTTCTCAAGAACCCTTACAAAGTCTGCCCCGTAAATGATAAGCAATGTGATTATTTTATGGAACAATGCGCTTACCACCCCTGCAATGCCTCCCAGAAGATACCCGATAATATTTCTTCCGGCGAGGGTGATAAACAATTCCATCAGTAATGCCTCGGCCAATATACCGGTCATGGGGCCAATAATTATCGCGCTTGGTGAAATTGACTTCATCAGAGCACAGATAATTCCTGCCCTGAGGATCAAACCTCTCTCTTTCCATATCTGCAGGAAACCCGTCATAAGAGCTACAGATATCACTGAAAGCAGAGTGCCTGAGAATGGTACCCTCAGATTGTGAAGAAAACTACCCAGGATTATTTCATTTCCTGCCCATAAACTGCCAATGATGGCTGCTTTTAGCCACAATGTAGAGGATGCTTTCATTCCATTTGACTGTCATTATATCCAGAATCACGCTCTTTCCTGAATTTTAAAACCATATAATCTTTGGCAAGGGCGGCAAACTCCCTTAACACCCTCTTCCTGCACCACTGCCAATCCCGCCAATTGTTCATCTGATATTTACCCCCAGGATCCATACTTGCAATTCTGTAATTAACCGATATAGTTTTATCAGCGATCATTTTTACTCTTCTTTGATGATACAGGGAAGTGACCAGAATAAGCTTATCGACACCATGTGCGATGGCTATGCTATCTGCATTCACACAATTTTGATAGGTATTCCGGCTTTTAAATTCAAATATGACCGGAATTTCAAGCCCGGTTCTATCCCGCAATCTGTCGGTGATCATTTGTTTAAAAAGGGAAGTATCCTTTAAGTTCCCTTCAGAAACTACGAAAGTACGGGACCGTTGAAGGTAGAGGTCAGCAGCAGCATCAATCCTTTCTACCGTGCTGTTTCTCCAATAATCCTGAGACATCATCCCTGCTCCGTAAACAACAATCATTTCTCCATAATTATCCGCAATGGATTCTCCATTATCCAATCCGGAAAGCATTTTTTTCAGGACAAAAGGGGGCATTACCAGGATTATGGTGGCTATTACAATCAGGGGATACAGGAATTTCCCTTTTAATAAAAAACTAAAGCGTTTCAGGATCATCTTCCCGGTTGAATAAATGCAAACACTGGATTTGAAGATGTAAAAATAACGATATTTGCTATGCCTCATTAAGCATAGTTACAAGCAAGCCTAAAAGATGACACAACTACCATCAACGAGACACTAAAACCATCGACCTTTGACATCTTGACCTGACTTTTCAGGCTACCTTAACTCGGCAGACAATTTCGCTGTATTTCGACACAGACCAGCAGACCAACTTGGCAATACACAAGCCTACCCAAGAAGAAATAAAACACCCCACCGCACCAAAAAATGAATTTCTGCCACCGCACAAGTGGCACATTTGGCATTGCCCTCCTCACAAGCCGACCCTTCTGCAAAACCAAAAGAGCCACTTTTTCTCCACGCACCGGAGTCAACAGAGATCAACAATACTGCATTTGTAGAAACAATACTTAAAATAATTTTCATAAAAAGTTTGGAAATTAAAAAACTTTACTTACTTTTGTAGCGTCATTACAAAGGAATAAATTTGAAAAAGCTAATTAAAGATATTACAAACATCCAAACTGGACTCTTCGCTAAGCCTGCTGGCATTGGTGAATTGGTGTATCTACAGTCCAAGCATTTTGACGAATATGGGCAATTACTTTCTACACTTCAGCCCGACTTGATGGCTGAGGGTATTTCTGAAAAGCATCTACTAAAAGATGGTGACGTGCTGTTTGCTGCAAAGGGAACAAAAAACTTTGCAGCCCTTTTTGAAAACTTCAACAAACCATCTGTAGCTTCAACTTCTTTTTTCGTATTAAGACCAACCGACAAAAAGATACTTCCTGATTATCTGGCTTGGTTCCTTAACAATCACTCCACACAGACACTATTAAAAAGTCAAGCTATTGGCACTTCCATTCCTTCTATTTCAAAACAAGTTTTGGAAAATCTGGAAATAGCAGTGCCGGATATCGAAACACAAAAAGCGATTCTTCAAATCACTAAGCTTCGTAACAAGGAGAAAGCATTGAAGCAGGAAATTGAAACACTTCGTGAAAAACAAATTCAACAACAAATAATCAACGCAATAAAATAAGTATCATGGCTAAAATAACACAGAAAGACATCAACGATGCAGTTTGGAAAGCTTGCGACACCTTTAGAGGGAGTATTGATCCAAGCGTTTACAAAGACTATGTGCTTACCATGCTGTTCCTGAAATACCTCAGCGATGTGCATGATGATAAAATGGAAGGCTACTTGAAAAAGTATAATGGTGATGCAGAACGTGCAAAACGTGCCATGCAACATGAACGCTTTATTGTACCGGAGCACAGCCATTTTAAATTTCTTTTCGATTCACGCAATGAAGCCAACATTGGTGAACTCATCAACATTGCTTTGACTGATTTAGAAGAAGCCAACCGTGAAAAGCTATACAGTGAAGACGGTGCAGGGATATTCCAAAATATTGACTTTAACAGCAGCAAGCTGGGCGAACCCAAGGATAAAAATCAACGACTGAAAACCTTGCTTATTGATTTTAAATCGGATAAACTGGATTTGCGTCCATCGCATTTAGATGGCAACGACATTATTGGTGGTGCTTACATGTTCCTGATTGAAAACTTTGCCAGTGATGCCGGAAAAAAAGCAGGTGAATTTTTTACGCCAAAAGAAGTTTCTACGCTTATTGCTAAACTTACCAAAAGCAAACCCGGTTCACGTATATGTGACCCAACCTGTGGTTCTGCTTCTCTTTTAATTAAAGCAGGTGAAGAAGTAGGCTCAGATAATTTCTCACTTTTCGGACAAGAAGCAAACGGAAGCACCTGGGCATTGGCAGTGATGAACATGTTTTTGCATGGCTTTGACAATGCTACCATCCGTTGGGGCGATACCATTCGCAACCCGAAACTGAAAGAAGGCGATACCTTGATGAAGTTTGATACCGTAGTAGCAAACCCTCCTTTCTCCTTAGATAAATGGGGAAAGGTAGAAGACAAGGATGGCGAAAAAACCACTGTTAGCTACGACCCTGAAAGCGATAAATACAACCGTTTTTGGAGGGGTGTACCACCTAAGAGCAAAGGTGACTGGGCATTTATCAGTCACATGATTGAAACGCTGAATGAACACGGCAAAGCAGGAGTAGTTGTGCCGCATGGTGTATTGTTCCGTGGCAGCAGCGAAGGTCGTATACGTCAACGCACCATTGAAGAAAACCTGCTCGAAGCGGTGATTGGTTTACCTGCTAACCTGTTTTTTGGCACAGGTATTCCGGCAGCTATTCTCATTTTTAACAAGCAAAAAAGCAGCAACAACTTCTTGTTTATTGATGCAAGCAAGCAATATGAAAGTGCCAAAAACCAAAACAAGCTGCGAGCAAGCGATATTGAACACATTGTAAAAACCTACCGTGATTTTACAACGGGCAAATTACAACCTGGTGTGGTGGAAGATAAATTCAGTTATGTAGCCACACCCGGAGAAATACAAGAAAACGACTTTAACCTAAATATCCCTCGCTATGTGGACACGTTTGAAGAAGAGGCCGAAGTGGATATTGCTGCCGTACAAAAGGAAATTGAAAAATTAGAAGATGAACTAAAAACGGTGCAGGCTGAAATGGACAAATACCTTAAACAAATAAATGCTTTTTAATTATGCTTACAAAAGAACAAAAACAACAATTCAGCGATATTCTGGAAGAGTTAGGCAAGACGCTTGAAATCACAAAAGAACAGTATGATGCAGCAGTTAAAAGCTATAAATATGTTGGTGAATGGCTTTCAAAAGACGATTCTCCACTTGCAACCTATAGTCCAGAGATACTACCACAAGGCTCATTCTTGTTGCAAACAATGATAAGACCAATACATGAGGAAGACGAACTTGATATCGACCTTGTATGTAAGCTCGAAAAGATACAAGCCAGTTGGACACAGTACGAGTTAAAAAAACTTGTTGGTGATAGACTAAAAGCAAATGGTATTCTTAACAAACTCTTGGTGATACCTGACGGTAGAAGGTGTTGGACTTTGCAATATGCTGAATCAGCTAAGTTTCATTTAGATGTATTGCCATCAGTTGTAGCAACTGGTTATAGAACAATATTAGAAAAAGCGTTTTCGGCAACTGATTTGACAGATACAAATACATTGGGTATTCGAATAACAGATAGAAATACCCCAAATTATAGAACATCGACAAATCTTCGTGAGTGGTTAAAAAGTAACCCATTCGGTTATGCTATTTGGTTTCAAGATCGCTGTAAAATAGTGACAAGAGAAGTGAGGATGATGAGTGAAGCAATTCAACCTGTTCCTAAATACCAAACTGATAAATTGCCGTTGCAACGTGTAGTTCAAATCCTGAAGCGTCACCGTGATATGATGTTCAATGGTGATGAGCATAAGCCAATTTCAATCATCATAACAACTTTGGCTTCCAGAGCCTACGCAAAAGAAACTGATATAATTGATGCTTTAATAAATGTGGTTACCAAAATGAGAAGTCATATTTCAGACACGAATCCTTTTACAGGAGCAAACGAAAAATGGGTAAGCAACCCTGTTCATCCCGAGGAAAATTTTGCTGATAAATGGAAGGAATTTCCGGTTAGACAAACCAATTTTTACAAATGGCTTGATGCTGTAGAATTGGACGTGAAGAATATTGTTGCACAACAAGGTAAGGGTTTACAGTTCATCAATGAATCAATGGTGAAGCCATTTGGTAAAGATGCTGTTACCAAAGCATTCAGTAGTTATGGTGAAAAATATTTGAAGCAACGTGAAAGTGGTGCAATGAAAATGGCAGCAGGAACGGGAATGCTGGGTGAAACCGGGAGAACTTCTGTTCCCCAACACAAACCTTTTGGTAAAAATGAGTAGAAAGTCGCTTGTAATACAGGAAGGTACTCTTAAGTCCTATTTCCCCGGAAGCCAAATAAAGCGAAAGGGGGAATCGGAACTCACATGGATTGGAGTTGTTACGCCATCTCCGCTGAGTGCTACCTATAAATTAAAGCTACACTACAAATATAATGAGGGAGCTAAGGTATATGTAATTGACCCAAAACCATTGAAATTGGCAGTAGGGCAAGTTGTTTTACCACACGTTTACAGTACGCCAGACCAACGGCTATGTCTCTATTATCCTAAAGACAAAGAATGGAACACAGGTATGCTCTACGTGCATACATTAATCCCATGGGCATGTGAATGGCTTTGCCATTATGAATTATGGGTGGCTACAGGGACTTGGCATGGTGGAGGAATATATCACCCAACCGAGGCTGAAAAACAAGCCAACAAACAAAAAGAAACAATTGATGAAGCAAGCAGCAGTAATAAATAATTTAATGGAGGAAAGGAAGCCTTTTTACAATTCTACGATACCAACAGATTGGAGTGTAAGTACAGTTGGCGAAGCATTTGAAATTTGTAACTATTTACGTTTTCCAATAAGCGAAGAAGAACGGAAGAAAATCCAAGGCCTTTTCCCCTATTATGGTCCAACAAAAATTCAAGACTATATTAACGAATATAGAATAGAAGGGAAATATGCTTTAATCGGAGAGGATGGCGACCATTTTTTAAAATGGAAGGAATTGCCAATGACACTTTTGGTAGAAGGCAAATTCAATGTTAACAATCATGCACATGTAATAAAAGGCACGGACAACCTTACTGAGTGGTTTTTCTATTATTTTAACCACAAAGAACTAACTCCATATTTGACAAGGCAAGGAGCTGGAAGATACAAACTAACCAAGCAATCACTAGAAAAAATCCCGATTGCATTGCCAAATATTGCGGAACAAAAAGCTATAACAACGATTATAAGAACCTGTGATGCTAATGTTGAAGTAGTTGAGAAACTTATTATCCAAAAAGAACTCCGCAAAAAATGGCTCATGCAGCAATTACTTTCGGGGAAAAGAAGACTGAATAGCTTTAATGGTGAAGTAAAAACAAAAGTTGTAGGACAGTTTATAAAAGAAGTTTCTGAAAGAAATAAGGACTTGAAAGTTACCAGAGTTCTCTCTGTTACAAATTCCAGAGGATTTATAAACCAATCTGATCAATTTGATAGGTCGGTTGCTAGCGAAGATGCTTCAAACTATAAAATCGTAAAGAAAGGTCAGTTTGCATATAATCCTTCGAGGGTTAATGTTGGCTCACTTGATTTACTGAGAAATTTTGATGAAGGCATTTTGAGTCCAATGTATGTTGTGTTTTCAACAGACGAAAAACATCTACTTGCTGACTTTCTATACTTTCATCTAAAAACACAATGGTTCTATGGTCATATTCCAATGTTCGTTCAGGGAAGCGTTAGAGATAGTTTATCATTTGATGGACTTTGCTCAATGAAGTTTTTTATTCCAACGATAGAAGAGCAAACTGCCATTGTTAGAGTTCTTCAAGCAGCAGATAAAGAAATATCGCTTTTGAAATTGAAAGCAGAAAAATTGCGAGAAAAGAAAAAAGGCTTGATGCAGCAATTATTAACCGGAAAAATCAGAATCAAATAATATGGCAGATACATTCAAAATATTATCCATTGACGGAGGCGGCATCAGAGGCGTTTTCCCAGCCATGCTATTAGCCAACTATGAAGCAGAACTTAAAGCGAAAGGCGTTGAGAAATGGCAGGTGTATCAAAACTTTGATTTAATCTGTGGTACTTCTACCGGGGGTATTATGGCAATTGCTCTTTCTTTAGGAATACCTGCTAAAGAGATTTATGAGATGTATTTGAATAATGCTGGTTTGATTTTCGGTGATAAAAAAAGTTTTATCAGACAGATATGGAGGTCGGCTCATAAACGTGATGAATTAGAGAAATTAGTTCGGGAAACATTTGCAAAACACAACAATGCTAAGGATCCTAGATTGGTTGATTGCAAGACACCTGTAATGATTCCTATTTATGATATGATGGAAGGTCGTCCATCAGTTTTAAAAAGCAAGTACCATCCAGCTTTTGTTCGTGATTTTCATATTCCGGCATATCAGGCGGCCATGGCAACATCTGCCGCACCAACCTACTTCGACCCTTATTCATCAAGCTACACCGACTTAAACGACATTGAAAAACCCTTTGCCAATAAAATAGATGGCGGAGTTTGGGCAAATAACCCCACCCTAAACGGAATCATTGAAGCACAAAAAGCCTTCGGGGTTAAACTTGAAGAACTTTCTGTTTTATCAATTGGAACAGGTCATCAGAAATTCTGTGATGCCGGCATTAAATATAATAAAGGAATTATCAACTGGATTCTCCGACAGCTGAGAATCAAAAAGAAATCAGAAATGCGGAAAAAGTTTGGTATAAAATATTGGATTTACTCGGATGATAAAAAAAGACTGATTGATGTGTTTATGCAAGGGCAATCTCAACAAGTTCAAAACTTAATCAGCCTTTTGCACAAAGGAATTGATAAAGGTGAACAAGAAAATTTCAAGTATTTGCGAATTGACACAGAATTAAATGAAAGCTGCAACATTGAAATGGACGAAACGGATACCGAAAGACTTAAAAAACTTGCTGAAAAAGCAACCATAGAATTTCAAAACAATGCTACCAATATTATTAAGAATTTTGGGAGTGGCAGTCGGAGGACTGATTCTCAAAGAACTGTTTAGCGATGACGAAATAAAATACAACGACATGGCCAATACACATAACCAATTTTTAAAGTTCGAGCAAGCAATCTCACTTACAAAAGGGAAAAAGGATAAACTTACTTCATCCCGACAAGCTTTGCAAAAAAGCATTGTAGAATATTTCAAAACCAAAACGAAAGTTCCGGTACCTAAATTTTACATACAAGGTTCATACAAAATGAAAACAATGGTCGTGAAAAAGGACGGTAGTTACGATGTTGATTTAGGTGTTTATTTTCTTACCAAACCAACTATTGAGCCATTGACTTTACAAAAGTATGTAGCAGAAGCGGTGAAAGACCAAACCGTTTCTGGTATTGAGCATAAAGAAAAGTGTATCAGGGTAATTTACAAAGGCGATTTTGATATTGACTTGCCAGTCTATTACAAAATCCCAAATAATAAACATCCATTTCTTGCCACAAAAACCAAATGGCAAGAAAGCGACCCAAAAGAATTATGCGATTGGTTTGAAAAGCAACGTAAGGAGAAAGATAGAGATGGTCAAATGCTTCGCTTGGTAAAATACTTCAAAACTTGGGCTTACCAAAGAAGCAGAAAAATGCCGAGTGGTATTGCTTTCAGTTTTTGGGTAGCCACATTTTACAAACCGAACACTAGAGACGATATTGCTTTTTATGAAACTGCCAAAGCCGTAAAGAATTCATTTGGGTGGGAAACTGCAAGTAAGAACCCTGCAACTCCAAGAGATGATTTTCTGGCAAAACTGGACGGCAATCAGAAAAGCAACTTCAAAGAGGCATTTAATGAACTGATAAAACAAGCGGAACAAGCTTTACAGCAAGACAGTCTAACCAAAGCACTAAACATTTGGAAACAGCAGTTTGGGGATAAGTTTCCGGTAATTTAAAAAAGAAAGATATGGCATATAAAATACCACAACTTCCTTTGGATTTCGGTTTAGAAACCAAAGCCATTCTAAAAAAAACGGCTGCTGCCCGCAGTGCATTGGCTGAGATGAAAGGGGCTGCCCTGAGCATTCCGAATGAAAGTATTTTAATCAGTACCCTTTCTCTACAAGAAGCAAAAGACAGTTCGGCCATAGAAAACATCATTACCACACATGATGAATTGTATCAGGGCGATTACCTGAAAAAGGAGTTTAAATCCATCGCATCCAAAGAAGTACACAACTATGCAGAGGCATTGCGTTGGGGTTTTGCAACTGTTAGGCAAAAGGGAATACTGACAAACAACCACATCATTCAGATGCAGGCAACACTGGAAGAAAATGATGCAGGCTTTAGAAAAGTACCCGGCACAGAATTGAAGAATGAGCAAACGGGTGAAATAGTGTACACGCCACCACAAACCCATGATGAAGTAGTAGCTTTAATGAGCAATCTGGAACAGTTCATCAACGACAACGCACTCAGTGATTGGGATCCGCTGGTGAAAATGGCTATTATCCATCATCAGTTTGAAAGCATTCACCCTTTTTATGATGGCAATGGAAGAACAGGTAGGATTATCAATATTCTGTATCTGGTAAAAAAACGGCTATTGAATTTGCCCATCCTGTATTTGAGCCGCTACATCAATCAAAACAAAGGCGACTATTACCGCTTGCTGCAAAAAGTGAGAACCGAAAATGCCTGGGAGGAATGGGTGCTGTACATGCTTGATGGTGTTGAGCTGACTTCTCTACAAACCATTAAAATCATTGAAGGGATAAAAAACCTGATGCTGAAGCACAAGAAGAAAATCAGGGAGAACACCAAGTTCTACAGTCAGGATTTAATCAACAACCTGTTCAAGCACCCTTACACGAAAATTGATTTTATCATGACCGATTTGGAGGTAAGCCGCCTAACCGCCACCAAGTATCTGGACGAACTCGACCAGATTGGCATTGTGCAAAAGGTGAAGCTGGGCAGGGATAATTATTACATCAATACCGACTTGTACAATCTATTGTCAAACGTGAATCAAATAAAACATGTATAGAAAAACGGCTTTTTCTATACATGTTTCGAAAACATGTATAGAGTAAATTATTTGAGTAGAGATGCTACAAAATGAAAAGATGGCAAAATATCAGCAAAAAAACTGACTCATGTAAAGAAAATCGGCAAAAACTACACATGAGCAGGGCAACATGTATAGAAAACCGCACTTTTCTATACATGACACAAACGAAATAACAAAGTAATGGAAACACCAAGTTTTAAAGAAGACCATATCAGCCAGATTCCGGCATTGCAGATGCTGGTGAATTTGGGTTATACCTATTTAAGTCCCGCAGAAGCAGACAGACAAAGAGGTGGTAAAACCACCAATGTGCTGCTGGAAGATGTGTTGCGGAAACAACTGAAGGAAATCAATAGCATAAGGGTAAGTGCTACCAAAACCAGCATTTTTACAGATGAGAATATTGAGCGGGGGATTTTGGCTTTAAAGAACCTTCCCATGAACGAAGGCTATATTGCAGCCAGTGAAAAAGCATACAACCTGCTCACCTTGGGTCAGGCATTGGAGCAAAGTGTAGATGGCGACAAAAAGAGTTTTACATTTCAATACATTGACTGGAAAAACATCAGCAACAATGTGTTTCATGTCACCGAAGAATTCAGCGTAATGCGAAGCACCAGCAAAGAGCATTACCGTCCTGATTTAGTATTGTTTGTAAATGGTATACCGCTTTGCATCATCGAGTGTAAACGTCCTGACATGAAAGAGCCGTTGAAACAGGCTATCAGTCAGCATTTGCGTAATCAACAGGAAGATGGAATCCGCAGTTTGTATGTGTATTCGCAACTTACTTTGAGCATTGCCACACAAGAAGCCGCTTATGCTACCAACGCCACTACGGAAAAGTTTTGGGCAAAATGGCAAGAAAAATTCAGCACCAGTGAAGAAGAGAAAAACTTCAAAGGCAAGCTACAAGAACTCAAAAACAAACCACTGCCAGTTTCAATAAAAGAACAATTGTTTTCAGACCGATTCAAATACGTACGTCAATACTTTGATGCTTTGGAACAAGAGGAAATTCTGCCAACCGAACAAGACAATTATTTATTCGGCTTGTGTCGCCCGGAACGATTGATGGATATCATATTTAATTATGTTTTGTTTGACAATGGAGAAAAGAAAGTGGCCCGTTATCAGCAGTTTTTCGCCATTAAAAAATCCATGCAACGCATCAGAAATGTGGAGAATGGTAAACGAAAAGGAGGCGTAATCTGGCATACACAAGGAAGTGGAAAGTCTTTGACCATGGTGATGTTGGCTCAAGCCATTGCCATGGAACCAAGTATTCGGAATCCGAAAATTGTATTGGTAACAGACAGAACCGATTTAGATAACCAAATTACGAGCACGTTCAGAAAGTGTGGCAAGTTTGTAGAAAACGCCACTACTGGACAACGTTTGGTAGAATTACTGGAAAGCAAAAGCGATGCAGTAGTGACAACCATCATCAACAAATTTGTGGCAGCAGTAAAGAAAATCAATCAACCCTTAGAAAGCCACGACATCTTTGTTCTGGTGGATGAAGGTCACCGCACACAACACGGAACTTTCAATGTAGACATGCAGAAAACATTGCCAAATGCATGTTTCATTGCCATGACCGGAACACCGCTTTTCAAGAAAGATAAAAGCACCGCTGCAAAATTTGGTGGTGTAATTGATGCTTATACTGTTGACCAGGCAGTGAATGACAAAGCAGTTGTTCCATTGCTGTACGAAGGCAGATTGGCTTTGCAGGACGTTAACGCGAGTCAGATTGACACATTTTTCGGGATGGTTTCAGAACCTTTAACTGAATACCAAAGAGCCGACATCAAAAAGAAGTTTGCTCGATACGACCACTTAAACTCTGCCGAACAAAAAATGAGGATGATAGCATGGGACATCAGCTATCATTTCCGTGACAACTGGCAAGGCAAAACGCCATTTAAAGGTCAGTTGGTTTGCGATAAAAAAGTAAATGCCATTAAATATAAGGAGTACTTAGATGAAATTGGTATTGTAAGCAGCGAAGTTCTAATCTCTTCAATTGACGAAAGAGAAGGCGAAGAAAGTGCCTATGAAAAATCAACAGAGAAAGAAAATCAGTTTTGGAAAAGGATGATGGATGAACATGGCAATTCTAAAAGCTATGAGAAGAACATTATTAGTCGATTCAAAAATCAGAAAGACCCTGAAATTATCATCGTGGTTGACAAGCTACTTACAGGTTTTGACGAACCTAAAAACACGGTACTTTATTTAACCAGAAATCTTCAAAGCCATAAGCTTCTACAAGCCATTGCAAGAGTAAATCGTATTTATCCAGACAAGGAATTTGGATACATCATTGACTACTATGGCGTTATTGATAATCTGGACGATGCATTGCAAATGTATTCGTCTTTTGAAGATTTTGACGATGAAGACTTGGCAGGAACACTAGCCAACATTTCGGATGAAATCAAAAAGCTGCCGCAAAAGCATTCCGATCTTTGGGATATTTTCAAAACCATTGCCAATAAGCGAGATGCAGAAGCATATCAACAATTATTGAAAGATGAAGCGATACGAGTTTTGTTTTACGATAAACTCGCAGCCTTTGCCAAGGGTTTGAAACTGGCATTATCCTCTATTCAATTTCATAAGGAAGTAGAAGAAAAAGTAATCAATCGCTACAAAGAAGATTTGACCATGTTCCTTAAGTTGCGTTTGGCTGTTGTTGAACGCTACAGTGATGAAATTGACTACAAACAATTTGAAGGGCAAATTCAAAAACTGATTGACACACACATTACAACAGAGAAAATTGAAACCATCACAGAACTGGTTAACATCTTTGATAAAGACAAATTTCAACAGGAAGTAGAAAACACAACAGGTAAAGCAGCAAAAGCGGACAAGATTGCCAGCAGAACAGCGAAGCACATCACGGAAAAAATGGATGAAGATCCTGCTTTCTATAAAAAGTTTTCGCAAATGCTAAGAGAAACCATTGCAGACTATGAAGCAAAACGAATCAGTGAGGCCCAATACCTGATCAGAGTTCAAGACATCATGAACAATGTTTTGGCTCATACCGACAACGATATTCCAGAGCAATTGAAGGACAGAGATGTTGCCAAAGCCTTTTATGGTTTGACAGTTGAGGCATTGTCTGAGAAAATTCAAGACAATATTGTTCGTAAAGAAGTCGCAACACAAACCGCTTTGCAAATTGACGACTTGATTCAAGATTCTGTTTTAGACAATGGGAAACCCATTATCGACTGGCAATACAAAACGAACATCACCGGAAAATTGCTGATTGAAATTGGCGACTATCTCATTGATGAAGTAAGAGACAAATACAGTTTAGACCTATCATTTAAAGACATGGATAAGATTGCAGAAGATTGTATTGAAGTAGCTAAAATCCGTTACAAGTGATGACAGAAGCTATACAATTTGGAAGTAGAACAATAGATTTTCGTTTGGAATATTCAGACAGGAAATCGCTTGGCATTACTGTGACACCTGAAATGGGGGTGCTGGTAAAAGCACCGGCTGATATAACTATTGAAAAAGTAAAAGAAAAAATCAGGAAAAAAGCACCTTGGATAATTAAACAACAAAGCTTCTTTCTTTCCTTTCAACCAAAGACACCAAAACGAAAATACATTAGCGGTGAGACCCATTTATATTTAGGCAGGCAATACCGTTTACAAATCCAAATTGATAAAGAAGAATCGGTAAAATTAAAAGGGAAATTCATTGTAGTTACTGCAAGCGAAAAATCAAGAGCTAAAGATTTATTGCATGACTGGTACTTGCAACATGCAAGGGCAAAGTTTCATGCAATCGCAGCACTACTCATCGACAAATTCAAAAAGCATAAAGTTGAACCTAGTTCTATTGTTTTACGTGACATGCCGACACGTTGGGGAAGCTGCACTCCGAAAGGAAAAATCATCTTAAATCCTGAATTGATCAAAGCACCAAAAGGCTGTATTGAATATGTGATTATACATGAACTTTGTCACTTAATACATCACGACCATACACAGAAATTTATAGATTTACAGACTAAGGAAATGAAAGACTGGGAAAAGTGGAAAATGAAATTAGAGAAATTATTAGCATGAGAAGCCTACGCACAAAAGCACACACATTTGCAAGCCGCACAAACCCAGGCACAGACCAAAGCTTGCAAAAGAGTGTGCTTTTCGCCAACCCAAAAAGAAATTCATTTTTTCTTCCCTCCCTTCGGTGTTTTATTTTTTCGCCACCCACAACCGACACAAACGTAGTTGGAGAGAAACAGCGAAAACCTATACTGGACAGGGCTTGATAATGACGGAGGACAGAAGGCCAGCTTGTAACAGAGTGTATGTGGCAATAGTGGGTGAAATGGTAAATCGAAAGTCTGTGCTTCTAAGAAAATTTGTGCTAAACGGACAGGAAAGTGCTTCTAATCCGCTACTGCACATACACGCAAACCGTTATGATATCTCGCTTATTACCAAACAGGTTTGATGTTGCTATTATCGGTGCGGGGCCTTCAGGTAGCCTTGCTGCCATGAACCTTGCAGGAAAAGGTATAAAAACCTTAATCCTGGAGAAAGAAACATTACCAAGATATAAAGCATGCGGAGGAGGGTTGGTTTATCGAACAAGGAATTGGCTCAAGGAAAGCGCCGGGCTTGAAATACCTGACTCTATAATTGAAAGTGAATCGTTTCAGGCCGGGTTTCGGATACATGCAAACAACTTGATGTTTGAAGTCAAACGGAATGTGCCTATTATCACGATGGTCATGAGGGAACAATTTGACTATTGGCTAACGATGCAGGCAGTCAACCAGGGAGCGGAACTTGTTGATAATACCAAAGTCCTGAGTATAAAAAAAGACATTGATTTCCTCATAACCACTACCGGCGGGGTTTTTTGTGCTCCTGTCGTTGTTCTTGCCAGCGGTGCACTTGGGAAGATACTCTTTGAATCCGATGCAGATAAACAGCTGATTACCGGATTCCATAATTATCGTGAGATGATGCCGGCCCTGGAAGCGGAAATCCCTATGAGTGACAATGAATTATTCCCCTTTGCCCGCTTTGACCTGGATATGAACAAGGGTGGCTATGGATGGGTTTTCCCAAAAAAAACGTCCTATTCCGTTGGTCTGGTGGTGAATAAAAAATCCAGGACAAACCTTAACAGGCTTCTTGGCGATTATTTGCGGCTTCTCAAACTTGATCAGGTTAAACCCACTATTGTCAAAGGACATACAATTCCTTACCAGGCATGGGCTAACAGTATATCCGTGCAAGGTATTCTGAAAACCGGCGATGCAATGGGCCTGGCGGATCCGGTAGTCGGTGAAGGCTTATCCAATGCTCTTCAAAGCGGATGGATGGCAGCGGAAGCCATTATTGAATCCGGATTGGATCCAAGACTGTCTGAAAAAGTTTACTTGAATAAACTTGGTTTAAAAATTCTACCACAATTAAAAATTGCAACACGATTAGCTGGTATTTTATATAATCAACCCAAACTATCAAAAATGATCTTCCGGACAAAGGGGCAGGAAATCGCCGAAAACTTCACGGAAGTCTTCCTGGGAAACAGGGATTATCCTACTGAAAAAGAAGTGTTTAGCGTACTGAGAAAACTTTTGTTTTAATAATCTTGCCATTTCCCGAAGCTCAATCTCATTCCCATCCGGATCCGTTATTCCAATACTGATAGTTTACCTGGTTGTTGGCTGCAAAGAATTTCTGATAACCGTAAAACAATATAATTAAGATACATCTACTAATACAAAATCAGCTTCCCGATTTGATTTGATCTTCAAACCTGTTTCTCCCGATAACCTGATCTGATCATTTTCTTTGGCGGTATGTCCATTTACCTCAAGTTCTCCTTCGGTGATATAAATGAGAATATGCCTGTTTTCAGAAATATCCTGCTTCAGGATATTACCTTTGTCCAGAATACATCTATAAATGGTCGCATCGGCGTTAATTCTCACCGCCTCCTCTTTGCCCTGGCCTGAAGCGACAGGGTATAAGCTGTTTCTCCAAAGAGAGGGATCAAATGCTTTTTGATCATATGATGGTTTTAAACCCTGTTTCTCTGGGAATATCCATATCTGATAAAGGTGCAATACCTCATTTTCCCTGTTGTGTTCCGAATGTGTAATACCTGTCCCGGCCGACATGCTTTGCACCTCTCCGGCACGGATCACTGTCTCATTACCCATACTGTCTTTGTGGGTTATGGCGCCTTCCAGGACCATTGTTATTATCTCCATCTCCCGGTGCGGGTGGGTCGCAAAACCTGAATGAGGATCTACATAATCGTCATTAAAAACCCTAAGCGAACCATGATGGATATTGCCCGGATCATAATAATCGGAAAAGGAAAATAACCAGTACGATTTCAACCAGCCATGATCGGTGAAATATCTTTCATTTTCGGGGATTATTTTTGTCATAGAATTCTATTCTTGCTATTTATTAAAACTACAATAACTTAATGCTTATATCCGTGATTTCCTGATTATTATTAACAATTTACCCTTATAAAAGTTTGTAAAAAGAATCTGACAAATGTGCCTGAATGAATCACAAACCTTGAACTGAACAAAAAAAATGCATATTTTTAACAATAAATTCCATTATAATGAAAACACTTGCTATCATTATTTTAAGTATAGTCATAGTGCCTTTAGGCATCCATGGTCAAAAACAAATCCAGATAAAAAACCAGAGGTTTGATGTTTACGGGGTGAAGTCGGGTGTAACCGAGCAAAGGTCAACCAAACAGTATATGGTTGAGTTGAATTATGAAACCGGTGAATTCATCGCGGCAATAGACATGCAAAATATACGTCTCATACCTGACAGTACGCTGGAAAGGACAGAAAAGGTCAGGGATTATTTCAGAATCGAAGGTTTTTTCCCTATAAACAAGATTCTCTATGATAAAAACACGGATCAGCAATACCAGATAGAGCTCAATATAATAAACCAGGGAAAAACCTTCCCGGCAATTTTTGATTTTATAGTAAAGAATTATACCGGAACGGGAAATGATTTTCACTATTTCAACGGCACCGCAACCATTAATCTCGAAGATTTCATCAAGGAAGGAACCTATGGTTTTGATCCACAAATAAAGATAAGTATATCATTTCAGGCATATATAATTGGGGGATAGCTCATTCCCGGGATTCAGGAAGATACTCCATGAATACAGAAAAACGGCCTGTAGCGTCATTGATACCCGGTAAAGGCTCTCTTTCTCTGAAGCCGTATTTCTTATATAATGCAGAAGCGGCTTTTAATTTTTCATGTGTAAAAAGGTAAATGGCTTGAGCTCCCGAATTCAGGGAAATTTTTATTGCTTTATCCAGCATTTTATATCCAAGACCCCATCCGCGGTATTCGCGGCTAATAACAAACTTATGAAGCTCGGTGGCATTATCTCCAACCGGTGAAAGTGCAAAGCATCCTGCAACATTATTCTTATGCACCAGGAGAAATACCTTACCTCCCTTGCTAATAATCTCCCCGATAGGATCGTCCAGGATTTTCCGGTCATAATCAGTAACCTCAAGGTAACTATTAAGCCATTGAAGATTTAATACCCTGAAATCATCAAGGTATTCTTCGTCCAGCTCAATAAGTTTAATTTCAGCATCCAAACGTTCTGATAATTTAAATCTGATCCGGCTATAAACAGACTGTTTCTGCAAGGCCATTTCCATCTTTTCCAAAATATTCAGAAAATCAGGTTCTGTTTCCAGGAGGAAATCATCGAGTGCACTCCGTATATCCAACCAGACAGGGGAAATCCTTAGAGCCAGTATTTTCCCACTGTCGCTGAGACTTACCAGTCTTTTACGGTGATCAGCAGTATCAGGTCGGCTTTCAACCAGGCCTTTTTCTTCCAGAACATTCACAACCTGGATAACTGCGGGGTGAGTTATTTTTAATTCCTCTGCAATAACCGTGATCGGAATTTCCGCATTTCTCTTCGACAGGATCTGAAAAACGGTGAACCATCTTGGTTCAAAATCCAGATTCATTTCCTTATAAATGCGAATAATATCGTTCATCATTGCATCCGACAAGCCTTTTACCCGGTTGGCAAGAGCCACTGAACCCAGTTTCCTGACAAATTCCATCTATGTAATTGCTAACGTTTAGTCACTCAAAGATAACATTAATTCTTTAAAATGAGTATCGGGAAAGAATAATAACATGTTTCAGGCTGCAGGTAACAGGTTACAGGCTAAAGGTAGTGTGAGTGATGAGTGATGAGTTGTCGCTTGCAACCTGTCGCCTGTAACTTTGTGTTAATGTTTCCCGATACTCATAAAAATTAAAAAGGGTGTAAACATTTTCACATTAAGTTTGTCTATTCAAAAAATCGTGATGGAATGATAAAGAGAAATATATTTTTAATGCTGCTTTTTTTCTCATTTTCTTCAGCTTTTGCCCTTTCTGATTCACTTTCAACCCTTAGGATAGTTATTCATGGGGCTGTTACCGACAGCGGTAAGATAATGGTAGCGGTTTCCGATTCGGAAAAGAATTATATGACACCAGGCATGGCTTTCAAAGCCGCTGCATTGGATATAAACGAGGGGAAATCGGAATGGGTAATTGACAGCATACCTTATGGCTCTTATGCCATTAAAGTGTTTCATGATGTGAACAGTAATCAGCAATTAGACACGAAGAGTTTCGGTATACCGTCTGAACCCTATGGTTTCTCAAATAATGCTGCAGGCCGGTTTGGTCCGCCATCCTGGAAAGATGCCCATTTCGATTGCCATGAAAGAGAAATCCTGGTTGAAATAAAGCTTAAATGATCAGATGCTTTAGCGGACAGGGTTAAAGTTCGCTTTCTCCTACGTAATGCACAACAACTCTGTTTGTAATGCCAACTCTGTGAATAGGTTCTCCTAATGCGATAACTATTGGTTCACCTTTATGAGCCCAGACGTTTTTCAGTATCAAACGATCAACATTTTCAATAAAACGGCTTCCGCTGGAGGGCATATCCATAAAAACAGCGTGAACCCCATACAGCAGGGAATGTTGGCGCAATGTCCGTTCGTTATTGCTGAAGCTTAAAATGGGGACAGGCAATTTATGTTGAGACAGGAACAGGGTGGCACCACCATATTGCGACCATACAATTATCAATCTTGCATCCACATCCCTGACCATGGTTATCACCCCATGAGCAATTGCAGCGCTTCGGTTATGTTCTTCAAGGGGTTTAAACGGAATCAGGGGATGACTGTCAAGAGAACGAATATAATCATTGGCTTTACGGGCTATCCGGTTCATCATTTTCACGGTTTCAACCGGATATTTCCCTACGGCAGTTTCCCCTGAAAGCATTACAGCATCGGCTCCATCAAAGATCGCATTAGCAACATCGGAAACCTCCGCCCGTGTGGGTACCGGTGATTCTATCATAGTCTGCAACATTTGAGTTGCCACAATCACCGGTTTTCCATATTGGCGGCAGAGCCGTATGATATTTTTCTGGTGGACTGCAACTTCGGCAAGGTCCATCTCAACACCAAGATCACCGCGGGCAACCATAATACCATCTGATTCTTCCAGGATAGAAATAAGGTGATCAATAGCCTGAGGTTTTTCGATTTTGCTGATAACCGGAATAAATCCCTCAAAATCCTTAGCCGTTGGCGGAATAACAGGATTCGTCGAGGGTCCCGGCCAGGAAACGCCCGGCCTGGCTTTCAGCTCAGTCAGGCGTTGCTTTAATAGTCTTACATCTTCTCCCTGTCTGACAAAACTTAATGCAAGAAAATCAAATCCCTGCTCCACGGCAAAATCAATGCAGTGATAATCCTTTTGCGTTAAAGCCGGAATCGATAGTTCCGTGTCAGGAAGGTTGATCCCTTTGTGAGTGGTAACCAAGCCACCGTTCACTACCCGGCAAATCACATCCGTATCTGAATTTGACTCACATTGAAGCAACAGGTTTCCATCATCCAGAAGAACCCTTTGCCCAGGTTTTACTTCCCGTGTAAATGGAGGATAACTGGTTGTAAAACAAATGACAGCTTCTGCACCCAATGATGTATGCGAATTCTCTTCATCACAAAATCTTACCATCATCCCGGGTTTCAGGAATATCCCGTTACCAGGGATCTCTCCTACCCTGATTTTTGGACCCGACAAATCGCCTAGCAGGGAAGTGTATATCCCCAGCATCTTGCTGGTTTCTCTTACATTTCTGATCATCTCCCGGTACTGCTCAAAAGTACCATGAGAGAAATTCACCCTGAAAACCCTGGCGCCATTTTCAATCAATGAAGTAAGTGTCTCCGGATCCGATGTTGCCGGCCCTAACGTCGCTATGATTTTTGTTAAAGAAAAGGTCTTCCTGATGTTCATATCGTTTGTATTAAAACGTTAAAAACTATCATGCTCCTAAATCTGAGCCTATTGATTATCATGGATTAAATACGTTTCTATTGCAAATATACATCCATAAGACCAACTTATTCGGGATTATTTGATAACTTTACAGGAACATGAATTAAGGCAATGTTAAACCTATAATTGAAATAAACCATGTTCAGGAATACTTATCTTCACCTGTTCTTAGCTCTGGTTTCCTTTCTGGTCATCCCTCCTTTCCTTGATGGAGAATTTGTTAAACACATATTTATCAGCATCCTGTTTACTATTATTCTATTTAGTACAATATTTATCATTTACGATAAAAGAAAAAAGAATATAGTTCCTGTATTCGTAATTTTTACGGTTATTATTCTTACCTGGACTGAATATCTTATCCCTCAGCACAAGGATTTCGTATCGGCTGTTAGTTATTTTCTTTTGTTCGGGTTTTTTATTTACGTTACCCTGGTGTTATTTGGGTACCTTTTCAGGCAGCAGACCATTAACCAGAATGTTTTCCTGGTTTGCATGAGTATTTACCTTTTAATGGGAATTAACGGAGCACTATTATTTACTGCCCTCAACAGTCTTTATCCGGGAGCCTTTGATGGAGGTGGCAGTTTACCTCTCACCGTGAGCGATTTCCTTTATTTCGGTTTTGTGACTATGGCAACCGTCGGTTATGGCGATATTACTCCTGCCATCCCACAAACACAAATGGTAGCGGTTATGCTGGCAGTAATTGGCCAGATATACCTTACCATAATTGTAGCTATCCTGGTAGGTAAATACATTTCCCAGAAAAAAGATGATACCGGAAGTCTTTCCTGATATCAATTCCTTTAGGTGGAAAATCTGTGAATTTGAGATATATTTGTAAATAAAATCATTTTATTATGAAAACAACACTCAGATATTTCCCCATTCTGATAATTATTGTTTTTTTTACCCTTCAATCCTGTCAAAAAGACGAAGACAGCCCCGGTACTATTAATCTCTTTACCGTGGAAGACGACATGGCTTTCGGTGATCAGCTTGATCAGGAGATAAAGAATAATCCGGCTCAATATCCGCTTCTCAGCGAAACGAACTATCCGGACGCCTATTTTCACATCACCAGAATCCGGGATTCTATACTAAGCACAGGACTTGTCGGTTACGATGACACCTTTCTCTGGCAAGTGAAGATCATTCAAAACGATACGGTATTAAATGCGTTTGCTGCTCCTGGCGGATATCTGTATTTTTATACAGGACTTATCAAATTCCTCGACAATGAAGCCCAGTTTGCCGGGGTCATGGCTCATGAAATGGCACATGCGGCACGACGGCATTCAACCAATACACTTACCAAGGTTTACGGAATACAGATCCTGTTAGGAGTGTTGCTTGGGCAGAACTCCAATATCCTTGTTGATGTAGCAGCTGACCTTGCTCTGGGCCTTGGAAACCTGGCTTTCAGCCGCGATCACGAATACGAAGCCGATGAATATGCGGTCAGATACCTCTATGAAACTTCATACGACGCAAGAGGTATAGCCGGCTTCTTTGAAAAACTCGATACAGCTCCTGGAATCCCTGAATTCCTCAGCACACATCCTTCACCCGAAAACCGTATAGATAAGATTTATGAAACATGGAACAGCCTCGGTGGGAAAGAAGGACAATTATATGGTAATATATATTCAGCTTTTATAGCAAGTTTGCCTTAGTGTCAGGCAAATTCCTATTTTTGCACCTCAAATCTGCCTAACCATAATTTTATGCCAAACGACGATCTTTTTAAAAAAGTTATCGCCCATGCCAAGGAATATGGATTCATATTCCAGTCGAGTGAGATTTATGACGGACTCAGCGCAGTTTACGACTATGGACAGAATGGGGCTGAATTAAAAAGTAATATCAGAGATTACTGGTGGAAATCCATGGTCCAATACCACGATAATATCGTGGGCATTGATTCGGCTATTTTCATGCATCCAACTGTATGGAAAGCTTCAGGACATGTGGATGCCTTTAATGACCCTCTCATTGATAACAAGGATTCGAAAAAAAGATACCGGGCGGATGTGCTTGTGGAAGATCATTGTGCTAAAATTGAAGCCAAGATCCAGAAAGAAGTGGAAAAAGCCGCTAAAAGATTTGGAGATGCTTTTGATGAAACCAAGTTTATTGAAACCAATCCCAGGGTCCTTGAATATTTCGTTCAGCTGCAAAACATTAAGGACAGACTTTATAAGTCTTTGGAAAATGAAGACTTGCCAGAAATAAAGCAACTCATTGAAGACCTCGGGATTGTGTGCCCTATATCCGGTACACGCAACTGGACTGACGTGCGGCAGTTTAACCTTATGTTTGCCACACAATTGGGTGCAAGTGCCGAAGGTGCCAGCACTATTTATCTTCGCCCGGAAACAGCCCAGGGCATATTCGTAAATTACCTGAACGTGCAGAAAACAGGAAGAATGAAGCTGCCCTTCGGAATTGCTCAAACAGGAAAAGCTTTCCGAAACGAAATTGTTGCCAGGCAATTCATCTTCAGGATGAGGGAATTTGAACAGATGGAGATGCAGTTTTTTGTTAAACCCGGAACAGAGATGGAATGGTTCCATTACTGGAAGGAACAAAGACTGAAATGGCATTACAATATGGGCATACCCCGTGACCAATACAAACTGCATGAACATGAAAAACTGGCCCATTATGCCAATGCAGCTTTTGATATAGAATTTAATTTCCCAATGGGTTTCAAGGAACTGGAAGGCATACATTCCCGTACCGATTTTGACCTGGGTGCTCATCAGAAGCATTCCGGTAAAAAAATCCAGTATTTTGATCCGGAAACCAACGAAAGCTATGTCCCTTATGTTGTCGAAACATCCATCGGACTGGATCGTACATTCCTGGCTCTTATCAGTTATGCTTATCAGGAAGAAAAACTTGAAGACGGTTCTGAAAGGGTGATTATGCGAATTCCCCCTTTCCTGGCTCCCATAAAAGTAGCCGTATTTCCACTGGTAAATAAAGACAGACTTCCTGAAAAATCAAGGGAGATCATGGACACACTGAAGTATGATTTCATGTGCCATTACGAGGAAAAGGATTCTATCGGGAAGCGTTACCGAAGGCATGATGCCATCGGAACGCCCTATTGCATTACCATTGATCATCAGACCCTGGAAGACAATACTGTTACCATTCGTGAGAGGGATACTATGAAACAGGACAGGGTAAACGTTGAAAATATCGGAAATATAGTCAGAGACAGGCTTAAAATGCCAAGGCTCTGAGTTTGATATTCCCTTATTCGTTGTATTGATTCATGGTCCTTTCCAGACCATTTGCAACAAAGCTTTTCACCATCTCAACAGCTACAGGGATTTTTTTAAGCATTGTTTCCTCTTCGGGTTTCGTCCATTTTCCTAACACATAATCAACCTGTGAACCCTGTGCGAAATCATTGCCTATGCCAATCCTCAAACGGGGAAAAGCTTCTGACCCAAGGTATTCAATGATACTTTGCAAACCATTGTGGCCGCCATCACCACCCTTAGCTTTCATTCTCAAAGCACCGGTAGGAAGTGCAATATCATCAACCACCGCCAGAAGTTGCTCTTCTACAATATTCTCTTTTTGCATCCAATACCTTACCGCCTTTCCACTCAGATTCATGTATGTGGAAGGTTTGATAACAATCAGAGTTTTACCCCGGTAGCGGATGCGGGCGACATCAGCATAGCGCTCTGTCTTAAAAACAGCTCCGGCTGCCAGCGCCAATGCATCCGCCAGGATAAAACCAATATTATGACGGGTATTGGAGTATTCAGAACCAATGTTCCCCAATCCTGCAATGAGGAATTTCATTATTCACTTTTCTCAGCTTCCTCTCCTTCAGCTTCTTCCTCTGCACCGGTACCGGCAGCGGCAGCCCTGGTAGTCTTAACAACAGCAACAACTGCTGATGGTGATTCCAGGATCTGAATATTCTCAAAAGAGAGATCCCTGATTTTTACGGATTGACCAATATCAAGGCTGGAAACATCAATCGGAAAAGACTCAGGAATGCTATCAATCAAACCTTTAACCTTTAGTTTGCGCATCTTCTGGATCAACTTACCACCCTTGATAACTCCAGGTGCCGATCCTGTAATTTTAACCGGTATGGCCAATTTAACAGGATTATCCTGGGTAACTTCCAGGAAGTCTGCATGAAGTACTTTATCTGTTACCGGATGATACTGAATATCCTGCAGGATAGTGCGGAATTTCTTTCCTGCAATATCAAATTCAATGATATAAACATCGGTTGTAAAAAGAATCTTTTTAAAATTCTTCTCGTCCATGGAAAAATGTACCTGCTCTTTACCACCGTAAATAACGCAAGGTACCTTCCCTTCCATACGGTTTTTCTTAGCATCTTTTTTCCCTACGTTCTCTCTTGGAGAACCGCTCAATGATACTGTTTTCATAAGGTTTAATTGTTAAAAAAAAAAATGTGGGTTTATTTATCCGAAAATTTAAATAACGAACTAATTGATTTTTTGTTCTCTACACGTAATATCACGTCGGCAAATAAATCTGCTGTTGACAACACCCTGATTTTACTGCTTTCGCGTCTCAGAGGGATCGTATCGGTAACAACGATTTCTTTAAATGGTGATGCTTCCAGCTTTTCATAAGCCTGTCCGGAAAAAACAGGATGTGTACAAATAGCCCTTACACTGTTGGCTCCCTTGTCCATAATCAGATTTGCAGCACGTGTAATCGACCCTGCTGTGTCGATGATATCATCAACAAGTATAACATCTTTGCCCTCTACTTCGCCAACCAGGTCCATGGTGTCAATTTCATTGGGTTTACGGCGCTGTTTGTAACATATAACAAAACCTGTATTAAGGACTTTTGCATAATTGGCAGCCCTTCGGGTTCCTCCCGTATCAGGGGAAGCCATGATCATGTTGGGAAGATCAAGCTTCTTAAGATAGGGAACAAAAATAGAAGATGCAAACAGGTGATCAACAGGAACATCAAAGAATCCCTGGATCTGATCTGCATGCAGATCAATGGTGATTACCCTTGTTACTCCCGCTGCTGTCAGAAGGTTGGATACCAGTTTGGCTGTTATGGATACCCTGGGTTTATCCTTGCGATCCTGACGTGCATAACCGAAATAGGGAATAACTGCTACTATGTTTTTGGCTGAAGCCCTGCGTGCTGCATCTACCATCATAAGCAACTCGAAAAGATTATCGGCCGGCGGGAATGTCGACTGAACCAGAAATACATCCCGTCCACGAATATTCTCTTCATAATATGCCTGAAATTCACCATCGGAGAAAACGGTACAGGTCAGATCGCCAAGCTCTGAACCATAGCTTTCGGCAATCTTTTCAGCCAGGTACTTGGTGGCTCTTCCTGCAAAAATACTGACCAGATTCTTTTTGGGCATGATTAAAAATATTGGGGTGCAAAGTTATAGCTTAATTCACGGAGATACAAACATATTAAGGGATTTTTTGAAGACATAATCTCTATTACTTTGCATTTTTCTTCATTCGTTTTCTTTCCAGTTCATCAAGAATAATCTTTCTGAGACGTATTGATTTGGGAGTAACCTCCACATATTCATCTTCCCGGATATACTCCATGGCTTCTTCTAAAGAAAACTTTACGGCCGGGATGATCATGGCTTTATCATCAGAACCCGATGCCCTGATATTGGTCAATTTTTTTGTTTTAATAACATTGATACCCAGGTCTTCCTGCCTGATATGTTCGCCTATTACCTGACCGGCGTATACTTCTTCATTTGGATCGATAAAAAACTTGCCCCTGTCTTGCAATTTATCAATGGAATATGCTATACTGGTACCTGTTTCAATAGCCACCAAAGCCCCGTTCCTTCTGCCCTGTATGTCGCCTTTCCAGGGTTCATAACCTTTAAAACGATGCGCAATGATTGCTTCACCCTCGGAAACCGTAAGAATGGAGTTAGTAAGCCCGATCAATCCTCTTGATGGGATCTCAAATTCCAATATAACCCTGTCTCCCCTGGATCCAATATGCGTGATCTCCCCTTTCCTGCGGGTAACCACTTCTATCACTTTTCCTGAAAAATTTTCTGCAACATGAATGGTTAACATTTCTACAGGTTCATGCCTGGTCCCGTCGATGATACGGATAATGACCTGAGGCTGGCCAAGCTGTAATTCATACCCTTCTCTTCTCATGGTTTCCACTAAGATAGAAAGGTGAAGAATGCCTCTGCCATAGACCAGCAATCTATCGGGAGAAGATGTCTCCTCTACCCTCAGGGCAAGATTCTTTTCTGTTTCCCGAAACAAGCGTTCCCTTAAATGCTTTGAAGTGACATAGATGCCCTCCTTGCCATAAAAAGGAGAGTTGTTAATGGTAAAAAGCATGCTCATCGTAGGTTCATCCACCAGGATGGGAGCCAAGGCCTCCGGATCATCCACATCGGTGATGGTATCACCGATATCAAAGTTTTCCAGGCCAAGGACGGCACAGATCTCACCGGCTTCCAATTCCCATTTCACCTTTTCCTTTCCCAGCCCCTCAAAACGATAGAGCTCTTTGATCACAGACTTGTTCACATTCCCATTCCTTTTTATCAGGGCAACCTGCATACCTGCCTTAATCTTTCCCCTGGCTATCCGTCCTACCGCTATCCTTCCAAGATATGAAGAATAATCCAATGAACTGATCTGCATCTGTAATGTTCCCGGCCTGGATGCCGGTGGGGGTATATGTTCCAGGATGACATCCAGCAAATGGCTTACATCACCGGATGGGTTGCTCCAATCGTCCGACATCCATCCCTGTTTTGAAGATCCGAAGACCGTCGGGAAATTAAGCTGTTCCTCGGAAGCATCCAGGGCAAACATCAGATCAAAAATGGCATCATGGGTAGCTTCCGGATCGCAATTAGGCTTATCTACCTTGTTGATTACCACTACAGGCTTCAAACCGAGAGCAAGAGCTTTCTGCAACACAAAACGAGTCTGTGGCATGGGACCTTCAAAGGCATCTACAACCAGCAAAACGCCATCCGTCATATTAAGGACCCTCTCCACTTCACCACCAAAATCAGAGTGCCCGGGAGTATCTATAATATTGATTTTTACCCCCTTGTACCTCACTGAAACATTCTTCGACAAAATTGTAATCCCTCTTTCCCTTTCCAGTTCGTTAGAATCCAGGATCAATTCTCCCATATCCTGGTTTTCTCTGAACAGCCTGACCTGGTGAAGGATGCGGTCGACCAGGGTGGTTTTACCGTGATCAACATGGGCAATGATGGCAATATTCCGGAGGTTTTCCATAAAATATATTTGAAATCAGGTGCAAACCTACAGCGTTTTTTACGTTTCCCGACATGATTAACTATTAATCTGTTCACCGAATCATGAAAAAACCTTATCTTTGCCATCCCAAAAACGTTCTGCACAATTCAAGATAAAGCACCATCATTGCCCGGATGGCGGAATAGGTAGACGCGCTGGTCTCAAAAACCAGTGAGGTAATTCTCGTGCCGGTTCGATCCCGGCTCCGGGTACATTTTCCAACTACCCCTCCTTTTCTTCTAATTCTTTCAGGATCTCATTCACATTTTCTTCAGTAGTACGCAGCTTATTTCTGCATATTTTAATCAGTTCGGCAGCCCTTTTGACCTTGCCAGATAGTTCATCAACAGAGATTTCACCTTCGCTGATCTCCTGCACAATGGCTTCAAGCTCACTAAAAGCCTCTGTATAGTTCGGTTTTTTTTCCATGGTAAGGTTTTATTTTTCCACTTTGCTTTTTATTTCTCCGTTCAGAAGACGTGTAACGATAAGATCGCCCGGCTTCAATACCGAGGTATCCTTTATGCTTTTCCCATCAAAAAAGGTTATACTGTATCCGCGCCTTAAAACATTTTCCGGGTCCAACATCCTGATTTTACTATCCAGATGATCTATCTCTGTATTCAGATTCCGGATTTGGAACTTAATACCTTCACCCAGGAAACCGTTTTGGGCACTAATCTTGTCTTTTTCATTTTCCAGGAAGTCTACAGGCATCCTTCGCAGTTGATTCAAAAAGTCTCTTAAAGCGTAGGAACGTTCTCTCACATTCCTGATTACCTGAGACCTGAGTTCTTTGACATTTCCCACCAGTGTTGATGATGCAAAACGTATCCGGTTACGTGAATCACGGATTATCCAACGTATGGTTTCATCCTGCCTCCGGTATTCTGCAGGAAAAAAATCCCTGATCTGCAGCAGAGATTTCTTGTTTTCTTCCAGTGGAACGCTGAAATCGTGGAATTTCTGTATCAGGAAATCAGCAAGTTCCGTTGGGGTAATATTGTTCCTGTTTGCTACCAATTCCACCACGGTTTCGTTGGTGGAATGACCTATTCCGGTGAGAACGGGAAGAGGAAATTCTGCAACCATCGCTGCCAGATTGTAATCGTTATAACAGGAAAGTCCTACATCACCTCCACCGCCACGAATAATTGCGACAGCATCAAAGTGATGAGCAATTTTTTGTATCCTGCGCAATTGTCCTGTTATCCCTTCAATAGCCTTTTCTCCCTGCAGAATGGAAGGAAACAGCATATGAAAAAACTTATATCCCCAGGGATTACGGTCGAGAACACTCAGAAAATCAGAATAACCTTTGCTGGTCTCCACTGAAATAACAGCAATACGTTGTGGCAGTAAGGGTAAAACGAGTTTTTTGTTGAGGTTAAATTTGCCTTCCCTATTCAACTTTTCTATTGTCTCATGCTTTTCCTTTTCCAGTTGTCCAAGTGTAAATGAAGGATCGATATCCAGAATGCGAAGGCTGAGGCCATAGTTTTCATCGAAAATGATCCTTGCATTGAAAAGGATGGTAATTCCATCTTTTAAAGGTTCTTTGGCCTCTTTCAGGAAGACCTGGTTAATTCTGAAAAAATCGCCTGAAAATATGATAGCCCTCATCTGAGCAAGTTGTTTCCCTTCTTTTTTTTCGACAAGGTCCGGGTAACAATGACCCGAATGCCTGTAAAAGTTCAGTTTGTTCATTTCTGCTTTTACCCAAAAAGAGGAGCCATAGCGATCACTAATAGTCTTTTTGATGCTCATAGCCACCTCCAGCAAGGTAAAAACCTTTCGGTTATCTATCATTTCAGGCATACAGTATCCAGTTTTCTGCAAATAAAGTTAGGGATAATGTAAATATGAAGCACGGTGCAGGGAGAAAATATGGATTAAGAGGCATAAATTGGTAGTGAGGGATTCTGTTTTATGCAGGGATGTCCCGGATTGCGCCGGGGTGACGAGGAAACAGATCCCGGTTTACGCCGGGATGATGGCGGGATGCCTAACAAATAAAAGCTTCGGGCGGCGGGCTTCGCCCGCCGCCCGAAGCCCTTTCTGATCATACGGGGATGCCGTCATCCCGCTGAGCGAAGCGAAAGCGGGATCTCGTGGATGTGCTGGGGTGTTGCCCCGGTTTTCAACGGGGTGCCCCGGTTTCCACCGGGGTGCCCCGGCTTACGCCGGGGTGCCCCGGCTTACGCCGGGGTGACGAGGAAACAGATCCCGGCTTGCGCCGGGATGACGCGGTACCGCATAATAGAAAACAGTGGCGGCGGCCTTCGGCCGCCGCCGCTCCCTTTTTTTCCCCTCCGGCCCGTCATCCCGGTGAAAACCGGGACATCCCGGTGAAAACCGGGTCATCCCAGTGAAAACCGGGACATCCCAGTGAAAACCGGGACATCCCGGCGCATGCCGGGACCTTCAACTTAACTCAGCTGAAAACTGGATACCCCAAATCCCGAACAAAAGATAACTCTTTTAACTTTTCCCTACCTTTACAGCAAATAACCATTCATAATCTACTCCCATGAAAACCAAATATGCCTTTTTCAGCTGGATTGCCATAATGACATTTTACACCCTCCCTTTGATTTCTACATCCCAACCAGCATTCCCGGAACCCGGAATGGTTTATTCAGATGTAAATATCCCCAGGATCGATATCCTGATACATCCGGATTCATTACTCCTTATCTACGAATACCCGGAAAGTGATCATGAGTATCCGGCTACTTTTGTTTTTGATAACGGAACTATAAGAGATACCGCTGATAATGTGGGTTTCCGCCTGAGAGGAAATACTTCCAGATGGGCAGCTAAAAAATCCTTTAAAGTATCGTTCAACACTTTCATTCCCGGTAGAAAATACTATGGTATTGAAAAAATGAACCTTAACGGAGAACATAATGACCCCTCTGTAATACGTTCAAAATTATGCTGGGACCTGTTGAGGGAACTGGGGGTTCCTGCACCCCGTTCCAACCATGTAGAAGTCTATATTAACGACAGCTTCTATGGTTTGTATATAAATGTGGAACATATCGATGAAGAGTTTGTCCTGAGTCGATTTGGTAATAACGACGGGAATCTATATAAATGCCTCTGGCCGGCCGACCTGAATTATCTGGGAACAAACCCCAACCTATACAAATTTGAAGAAAACGGCCGCAGAGCTTACGAACTGAAAACAAATGAAAGCCTTGATGACTATTCCGATCTCACTCATTTTATCGATGTCCTCAATAACACTCCAATCAATGAATTCCCCTGCGAAATAGAAAAGGTCTTTAATGTCTTTGACTACCTTAAAATAATGGCTTCGGATGTATCCACTGCCAATTGGGATGGGTATATATTCAATAAAAATAACTTCTACCTGTATCATAATACTGCCAGCGGTCAATTCGAATATATTCCCTACGATCTGGATAATACCTTCGGAATTGACTGGTTTGGTATCGACTGGTCAACCCGCGATGTATATTCCTGGGAACAATCTCAGGAAAACAGGCCCCTGTTTGAAAGAATCCTTCAGGTTCAGCGATACCGGGACATTTACTCCTACTATTTGAACATTTTTTCAGACAGCCTCGCCAACCCGGCTTCATTTTTCCCACAGATTGAAGATATAAGGGATAAAATCTATCCCTCAGTGGCCAATGACCCATATTATCCACAGGATTATGGTTATAGTACAACAGACTTCCTGAATTCGTATACCCAATCTCTGGGTGCTCATGTTCCTGTCGGACTGGAACCTTATATTTCCCAACGAAGACAGGCAACACTGAATCAAATCGTTATTAACGACATCAGCCCCGTTATAAACTATTTTAACCATACACCCGCCATCACCAACCAGGAAATATGGATGAGAGCTTACGCAATGGATGACCGATCGCTTGCTGAAGTCATCCTGGAACTATCGGGAGATGTAAATCCTATACAGGAAGTTCCTATGCTTGATGATGGTTTACATCATGATTTTGAAGCCGGCGATGGCATTTTTGGAGCTTCTGCGGGTGTATTCACCTCCGAAGCCCAGATTGGCGTTAACATAAGATGTACCGATGATATGGGAAACATAAGTTACCTCTATTGCGAACCTCGCAACATCCTTGTTGGCAGTCCTGTGATCCCCGAACTATTTATCAACGAATTTATGGCCAGTAATGCCACCACCATTGCGGATGAATACGGAGAATTTGACGATTGGGTGGAAATTTATAATGCCGGGACTGAACCTGTCTGGCTTGGAAATTTGTTCTTAACCGACAACCTGGAAAATCCCGATAAATGGCAATTCCCCGATTATACCCTCGCTCCCGACAGTTATCTTCTGATCTGGGCTGATGACCAACCTGAACAAGGACCTTTTCATGCAACGTATAAACTGGATAAAGATGGTGAACAGATTGGGATATTCGGACCCGAAGAAATGGGATATCCCGTTATAGACTCGTTAAGTTATGGGATACAGGAAACCGATATCTCATACGGACGATATCCAAATGCAGCAATGAACTGGCAAACTTTCAATTATCCTACACCAGGTTACAGTAACACTTCGGGATTGGGTTTATTTGAATATCCTAAAGACCAGCAATTGATGTTTTATCCCAATCCTGCCTCTGGTGATAACATCAGACTATTTCAAAACTCTGATATAAGAATTTACGATTATTCAGGGAGATTGGTTTCCTGGAGAAATAAAACCGACAAGGTGGAAATAGGCAATCTTACTCCTGGGATGTATATCATTATTGATGAATACGGTAGGAATGGAAAGTTAATTGTATATTAAAAATCAAACTCTTTTTTACACATCACTAGAGTTCAGCAACAAGTATTCTGGATCTGATCACATCTAATCTGTATATCTGTTAAGGGTAACAGTCATTGAATTCATATTCCGTTTCAATTCTTTTGCTTGATCATAAAGGCTTTTCTGTGAATTTACATGAAATTTTAGTACATTTGTTTTTGCTAACCGAAATTTTAATCCATTAAATCCAATCAGACATGAAATTAGAAGTACTTAAAACATTAGCAATTCTTATCATTCTGGTTTTTAATGTGAATTTGAAATCCGCTTATTCACAAAAGAACCTGGACCTGGAAAAAGGACTGTTAGTGTACTATTCATTTGAAGACAAAGCCACTGATTTAAGTGGCAATAACAACGATGGGATCCTGCATAATGTTAATCGGGAAAGAGACGTGGATGGGACAAAAAGAGGGAGTTATCGTTGGAATGACGATAATGACTACATAGAGATTCCTGTTGACATGAATATCGGCGCCTTGCCACAGGTCACCTTATGTGCATGGGTATATCCACTCTCTTATAGGGATGAAATAATAGTAATATCCAACGACGACCGAGGCGGAGACAGGAAAATATATACTGCCAAAAGCAATAATAAATGGATATGGGCTGTATCCGATGGTAAGGGAGGTTTTATCGGGAAAGTCCCAAAAGTATCCAAACAATGGGTGTTCCTGGTAGCGACATATAATGAAGACACCCGGACCGGATCTATTTACGTGGACGGAGTCAAAACCAGCGGAAAGACAAAAATGGATATGGGTTCCCCAAAAACTTTAATCGGTGCAAGCCCAAGAGGCAATGACGATTTTGAGGCCCTTATTGATGAAGTACGTATCTATGATCGCATCCTTACAGATACTGAAATTGATAGCCTGCAAAAAATGAAGCCCTTTATTGACAATTTCGAGGATAAGGATGACGAAAAAACCTACTTCTATCTCGTGAAACAAGACAACCTTATTGTACGATCACAACCCACAACTGACGCTGCTTCTATCGGGACGCTGAATACATCTGACACACTTTACTTTGATGAAAGAGTTCCAACAAAAGGGGGAAAATATGACGAATGGTTGAAAATCAAAATTAATGACAAAACAGGCTATGTGCAACTAAAATACCTCAATCACACCAGCCTGGAGGAGGAAACCAGATCGGCTTTTGAGAAGAAACTTGATAAATACATGAGTTGGGGAAAGTGGCAGTTCTGGCTGATAATGGTAGTGATGCTGATCCTGGGGCTCACAGGAAGTTTCATGTTCAAAGGAATAGATAGTTTGCTGAACACAATAACGCGTAATGACTATGAAGGAAATGTAGCTTTCTTCCCCCTGACTGCAGCTCTAACAGCTTTTGTCATGGCAATCCTTATGATAATATGGCAGGATAATATTGAATATTACCTGGGAGAAAACTTTACGATATGGCCATATGGCTATGGATTTTCAGCATGGGCTGTATGGCTCCTGCTACTAGTCAATGCAGTTGCCTTCCTGATAATGTTTATCGAAAGTCTTACATGTGGGAACCTCATCCACGGACTGTTACGTATCATTATTCAGTCATTTCTGGCAGTAATTACATTTATATCCGTTCTTGTGATTACTATAGCTATCATTATCATTATGATCGTGCTGTTTGTAGCATTGTTGCTTATCAGCGCTATGCTTGTCAGGACAGTCAGGCGTGGATAGGAGCTTTTTTCGGCCTTCAGTAAAGATTATTTGCCATTAAAACATTTTCTCGGATTCTCTGTTAATACTCACATAAAACATGTCTTTAATACTGACGGGAATATGAAGAAAATAGTAATGGTCACCGGTGGAACAGGATACCTGGGTTCCTGGGTTGTAAAGGATTTGCTGGAAAAAGGGTATATAGTCAAGGTTCCGGTTAGAGATATTTCAAAGAAATCAAAATATCAATTCCTGGAAGAAATAGCCGGGAACAGCTCCGGGAAATTGGAAATGTTTGAAGCCGATTTGTTGAAAGAGGGATCCTTTGACCAGGCAGCCAGGGGTTGTGATGCCATCATTCACATGGCATCTCCTTTTACGCTGAGATTCAAAGATGCACGTAAAGATTTGATAGATCCGGCTCTGAAAGGTACCCGTAATGTCCTGGAAGCTGCCGGCAAATCGGGTACGGTAAAAAAAGTTGTTCTGACTTCCAGCGTTGCTGCAGTTCATGGAGATGCTATCGACATGCAGGAACAAGGATTGGATGAATTCACAGAAGAACAGTTCAACTATTCCAGCTCCGAAAAACATCAGCCTTACTCTTATTCGAAAGTCCTGGCCGAAAAAGAAGCCTGGAAAATCTTTGATAACCAGTCATCCTGGAAACTTGTGGTTATTAATCCTTCCTTTGTTATGGGCCCGGCACTGACATGGGAATCAAATTCGGAAAGTCTGAACCTGATGAAAGACCTGATGAAGGGCAAATACCGCATGGGAGTTCCGGATATTTCTTTTGGCTTTGTTGATGTACGTGATGTTGCCCACGCTCATATTCTCGCCCTGGAAAACGACAAAGCGAAAGGCAGACATATCCTGGCCGAAAGGACTATCACTTTGCTTGAATTTGCAGGTCTGATCGAAAAAAGATATGGTTCGCAATACAAAATGCCTCACGGTAATATCCCAAAGTGGACACAATACCTTTTTGGCTGGATCATGGGATTCAAAGCGCGCTTTATTAAAAGAAATGTTGGATATCCCATAAAACTGAACACCGAAAAAAGCAGGAAGCAACTCGGTCTTACCTATATAACACTGGATAAAACCATTGAAGATATGGTCAGCCAAATGCAGGAAAGAAAACTGATCAACTGATTATTCCAGGATAATCAGTTTTTTACTTTCTATATTTCCTTTTCCGGTTATACATTGCAGGAAATATATTCCAGGAGTGCATGTTCTTAAATCAATACGGGCATTTTTGATTTCGGAACCTGTTTGTGAAAATATCAGGCTCCCAGATGACCCAAATAATCTTATTGATTTGAGTTTCATCCCTTCCTGAATTGATTCAACAAAGATAAAATCACTGGCAGGATTGGGATAAACCCGGAAATTGTCATTCCAATCTGATGATAAATCATTGATCCCAACATGCATATTTTCAATGTTAATATCGAGGATGACACCCTCAATGATGGTAAGGTTATAGGCAATATTGGTGGGCGGCATGGTATACCACCCATTGTTGGAACCTCCCCATCCGAAATTGAAATGGTAATATTCATCGGTATTATAACCATCGACAACAAGGTTGTGGCCACCGGATTGCTCGCTGAGTAGTCCGAGGTGAGCCGGCATGGCCTCTTTTATATTATCTGCCAACTGACGGTTTAAGGTACTGTCATCCGGATATACCAATCTGGCACTGTCGAAGGTAAAACGCATATAGGCATCCATAGCTTGTTCGATACCATATGTGCCTGAAATAGAGGAACTATAAACCTGATGTGCTGCAATGCCACAGGCAAAATTCAGTGCGGCTTTCTGATCGTTGTTGATTGGCCTGCCTCCTTCGTAATTGGCCTCCAGGCTATCAAGATGTTCATTAAGCATTGGAAAGGGCGGGAAATCCCGTGAGGCAAAATCATCATCGATCCAGTATTGATTATTGGAACCAAAAGAATGGTAATAATCGTCAGCATCATCAAAACGGGTTTGGTTGATCCTTTTGTGATAGTTCAGTATCTGTGCCATGGCAACCGCCGGACAACCGGCTATACTCCGGTTTCCGGTATTCAGATCCATGGGGCACATATTTTTGTATGGCGAACCCTGAGACCAGTTTTCTTCCAGCCAGCCTCCTGTGGGAGTCGTGCCGGCAGGAGGCCATTGCTCCCGGGTAAGGTTTTCTTGTGGGATATTATTTAAAAGTCTTGTCCATTCATTGCGGTTGATATTTCTTACTTTTTCGGAAGCCTGGAGCCTGTTTTGCAAGTCAATGGTTATCAGGGGAATTTGAATTTCCCATCCTTCCTCTTTCATATCAAACCATCCTGTAAATGAATAGGCATAAACTGGCCGCAGTGAACGGTCGGCGCTTACTATCATAAATCCACCACCTTCAATAGTATAGATCCTTGCCAGAATTAATCCTTCAGAAACAATATCCGTTTCAAAAGTCAGACTGCCTTCTGAGTTAAGCCTTTCCAGGAATTTTCCGGCAATGCTGCGGCAGAGGTTTTCATCAGCATATTGCGCCTGGGTACTCCCACCCAGGAGCATCCCGGTTACGACCAGGAGTAAAAAGATAGATCTTATCATGATTTGATTGGGATAATAGGTTACCTGCAAAAATAAAACATATTTAATCTGTATTAAGGATTAAAAATAAAACAATCATAAAGATTTCCAGCATTTATTTGATCGTTGAATGAACCGGATTGATCAACAAACGGTTTCACCTAATAAAACATCCCTTTCAGGTATGATTTGGTTCTTTCTTCTTTGGGATCTTCAAAAATCTGTGCAGCAGGACCCTGTTCAATAATCTCCCCCAAATACATGAAAATAACATGATCGGCCAGTCTTTTGGCCTGTCGCAAAATATGGGTAACCAGTACTATTGTGTATTTCTGTTTCAGTTCCACGAACTTTGATTCGATGGTCTGGCTGGATATTGGGTCCAAAGCTGATGTCGGTTCATCGGCAAGAATAATTTCCGGGTCCACTGCCAGTCCGCGTGCAAGACAAAGACGTTGCTGCTGCCCGATAGAAAGCCTGGATGCCGGATCCTTCAGACGATCCTTAACTTCATCCCACAACCCCACTTCCTGAAGATAATGCTCTACCCTTCCACGAAGCATGGCACGGTTCCGTCTACCGCTAATACGCAATCCGTAGCTTACATTGTTGAAAATATTCATGGGCAAAGGATATGGCCTTTGTGACAACAGGCCCATCTTTTGACGGAGCCGGGTTATGTCCATGGAAGTATGCAAAATATCAGTATCATCAATCCATATACTTCCTGTTACCCTAACATCGGGATAAAGATCGGTGAGCCGGTTCATGGACTTCATAAGCGTGGTTTTTCCGCATCCCGATGGTCCCAGTATTACCGTTATTTTGTTTGCCGGTATACCAGCCCGGATGTTTTTCAAAATATGCTGTTTCCCTATATGAAGATTCAGATTGTCAATTTTTATTTTCAACTCATCGCTCATGTCAGAATTTAATTTGATTTTTCTTGTAGTGCCGGGTCAGTATTCTTGATACTATACTGATTATTAAAATTATAACCGTCAGTACCAGAGCGGAAGCATAAGCCCTGTTTTGAACTTCCACTATGGGTGACGATAACTGGAAAAAAATGGCAAGGGGAAGGGTTGCTGCTGGTTGCCCCAATGAAGTAGGAATATGGTCGGTATATCCTGTGGTGAACAAAACGGAGGCAGCGTCACCGATGGCTCTGCCAAAAGAGAGCAATATGGCAGTTATAAATCCGGGTATGCATTGCTTGAGATAAACCTTATAGGCAAGTTCGGATCTTGTTGATCCAAGAGATAGAGAAGCTTCCATAAGTCCCTGTGGGACATTCTTCAAAACTTCATCCAACGCTCTGACCATTATAGGAATAATGAAGAGTGTGACCGTAATAATTCCGGCAATCAGAGAAGTTCTCATTCCCAGATATATCATGATCGAAAAGCCAAAGGCGCCATATACAATTGAAGGAACGCCCCAGAGCAAATCCAGGAAAAAACGGATCGTATTAACCAATTTCACCTGTTTGATCAGATAGGTATTCATAAACAACGCTACCGGCAAACCTATGATCAAAGCCAGAAAGGTTGAACCCACTGCAAGATAGACCGATCCGATAATGGCATTCAGTATTCCTCCTTCCTTACCGAAATAAAAACCTCCCTTGGGAACCTGGCTTAGCATTGCCCAGTTCAGGGAGGGTAAGCCCCTGTATAAAATACTGAAAATTATGAGGCATAATGTCAAAACGATTATCAGGGTCGAAAGGAACATCATCACCCTCGCGAATTTTTCTTCTATATGCCTGAATTTATTCATAATTCTTTATTGATGCTTTTCCAAACGAATGATGGTCAACCTTGATATCAAATTAAAAAACAGAACAACGGCAAAAAGTACAAAAGCAGCCAGCATCAAGGCAGAATCGTACATCGGTATAGATAACATTTCTCCGTAATTATTAGCAATCAACGCAGGTAAAGGATACCCCGGCTGAAAAACACCTTCCGGGATTTTGGCTACGTTTCCCACAACCATCAGAACAGCAATGGTCTCGCCAAATGCTCTCGACAATCCAAGCCCGAAAGCGGATACTATCCCGGGAAAAGCTTTTTTAACAAGCACTCTTTTCACAGTCTGCCATTTGCTGGCCCCCAACGATAAAGAAGCCTCCGACAATTCGTCAGGAATAGTGTTAAACACTTCTATCAGGATATTCAGGATAAATGGAATGATCATCACAGCGAGTACCACGGCACCGGCAAGAATACTATATCCTGATACTTCCACTCCAAAAACGGGAGCCAGGTACCTGGAAATGAAAGGAACAATAACCAGTATGCCCCAAACACCATAAATGACTGATGGTATTCCTGCAAGAATGTCAATCACGGGATGCATAAGACGTAGCACATAAGAGCGCGCATACTGTGTTAGATGGATAGCCGTAAGCAGACATATGGGCCCTGCTATCAACAATGCCAGGAGCGTGACCCAGGTAGAACTGATTATAAAAGATAAAAAACCGAATTTTCCGGAAAGCGGTTTCCACTCACTGGAAAACAACAGATCCCAAAGAGATTCCTGTCCCAACAACATTGAGGATTTCAGGTATAAACCAACACCAAGGAAAAATGGCATCAGAATCACAAAAACCAGTGTCAGGATCATCCAGATACCATGAATCCTGCTCCGGGAATGCCGTTTCAACCAAGGGATCATTATTTTTCCTCGGGTTTAATTTTTTTCAGTTCCTCTTCTATCCTTGTATCGGGAAGCCTCACATAACCTGCCTGATTTACAAATGCCTGTCCTTCTGTTAGTATCCATTCCAGGAAGGAAAGTACAGTTGCATCGGCAGGTTTTCCTTTTGAAATGAAATACAGCTCTCTTGCAGGCGGAGATGGATACCTTCCTTCTCCAATGGCAGCCATAATATGATCCAGGTCACTATAAAAAGACTCAGTAGTGTCAATTGTCCCGTCAGCATTGAGATCTATGGGCATGACCTCAAGCCCTTCATTCTTCATCCGGGTATTCATATCATACACATAAACCACATTGTTGAAGCCAATCCCATAAACATCATTCTTCACAGCATCAGCCATCCCCGGATCTCCATATACTCCGACTCCCTCCAGGCTTTCCTGGTTCCCTCCAAGATATTTACCCCACATCTCCGCGGCTCCACATGCATCGGAACGATTATAAACATTTATCTTGCTATCCTTACCTCCCTCAAAGAAGCTTCCCCATGTCAAAGTGTTTTCTTTCAGGAACAATTCCTGAAATTCCTCTTTTTTCATCCCTTTTTTCTGAATATTCTCCATAAAAGGATTTCCCGCATTAATGGTAGGTAAAACAGCATCTTTGGTAACTGCAATTTTCCATGCTCCATTGTTGACTTCTTCAGCGCTGACTTCCCTCGAAAACATTGCGAGATCAACCATGCCCGATAGAACATCGGTCATTCCCTTACCTGCACCACCTGCAGAAATATCAATCCTGACCCCCGGATATTGCTTCTGGAATTCCTCCGCCCAAACTACGGTTATCGGGTATAAGGCAAAGGCCCCGGAAATGCTGATTGTCCCTTTCAGCTTACCACCCGTAGAACCTTCCTGCTTCTTCCCCGGTCCACAGGAATTAATAATCAAAATTGCGGGGATCAAAAAAATAAAGAAAGTCTGACTTTTTTGGATAATGGATTTCATGGCTTTAAGGGTTTAATTTTATTCTTATCTGAAACAACAAAACTGGAAATACTGTCAAGTAAAATCATTTGATTGTCCAGTTCATCCTCGTGTAAAGAGATATATCCTGCTTCTTCAACAAAAAATTGTCCTGAGTCAAGTACCCAGTGCAGAAAATCATATGCCGATTTTTTCAGATTGCCTGTATTAACCAGCAGATATAAATTTCTTATCAAACCAGGATCTAAGTAACCTTTATCAATAGAATACAATAATTGGGGAAGGCTCCCAAAAATAAGTTCTTTCGGGTCGGCTCTGTTGTTTTTATTGGCATCCAGCGGAACTACCATGAGGGGTTCGAAAGCCAAACCGGTGGAATCATTGTAAACATAACGGAT
>Ga0180009_10000268_pt1 | contig 75032 bp, 82 predicted proteins | sample OS_PC_MetaG_FD_123537 | JGI IMG/M metagenome (GOLD analysis project Ga0180009, IMG submission 123537) | Groundwater microbial communities from the Aspo Hard Rock Laboratory (HRL) deep subsurface site, Sweden - OS_PC_MetaG | ecosystem: Environmental > Aquatic > Deep subsurface > Groundwater... | reverse complement strand
ACAACGACGATGACCGGGTCTTGTGCCATACGAAGACAGATTAGCACATCGAATCCCTCACAAAGAAAAACCGACGCTGCGCGTCGGGTCTTTCCGGTATAATCGAGCTTGGCTCGATGGTGGACGCACCAGGATTCGAACCTGGGACCTTTCGGATGTGAACCGAACGCTCTAACCAACTGAGCTATGCGTCCACGGGTTGTCGTCTCGCATGTCGCCGCCCGATGATACATACTACCGGCATGACTGACAAGACCCGCCATGACGTCGCCCACCTCCTCGCCGACGCGACGAAAGAGCTCCAGCCGCGACGCATCCGCTGCGCCATGGACCGCGGCGTCGGCCGCATGGAAGCGCAGATGCTCCTCACCCATGTCCTGAAGAAAGACGACGTCTGGCTCCTCACGCATCCGTCGTCGCCGGTCCGTGGCGCACAGGTCGCCTCGTTCCGTTCCCTCGTCCGCAGACGGACACGGCACGAACCCGTCGCCTACCTCATCGGAAGCCGCGGTTTTTTCGGGCACGACTTCGCCACGGATAGGCGCGCCCTCATCCCGCGTCCCGAGACCGAGCTGCTTGCTGGGCTTGTACTGAAAGCGATGCGGCGCGCACCGTCGAGCCGCGACCTCGCATGGGACGTCGGCACCGGAAGCGGCGCGGTCGCCATCTCCATCGCCAAGGCCATCGGCCAGCGAAAGGTCCTCGCGACCGACGTCTCCGACGACGCGCTCCGCCTCGCGCGAAAGAACGCGAAACGGCTCCACGCGTCGAACGTCGCGTTCCTCCACGCCGACCTCCTCGACGGGAACGTCCGCCGCGTCCTCGACCGCCGTCGCCACACGGACGCAGGCGGTCGTCTCTTCATCGCCGCGAACCTCCCCTACCTTCCCATGTCGGACCGGAAGCGTATCGATAGGGACGTCGTGGACTTCGAACCGCACGATGCGCTGTTCGCCGGCCGCGACGGCCTCGCGCTCATCGAAAGCTTCCTCCAACAGCTCGCGTCCTTCGACGTGCGCTTCACGTCCGCCTTCCTCGAATTCGATCCGCCGCAGACGGCGAAACTCCGCCGTCTCGCGCGCTCGTCCTTCCCCCGCGCCGACATCATCGTCCACAAGGACCTCGCGAAACGCAACCGCGTGCTGGAGATCTCGACCGACGTGATACGACCGTCTTGACCCTCATGACGTTCCATGCCAACCTCCCGAAAGGAGGTGCTCTTTGGATACGAAATACATCAAAGCGTTCGCCAGATTCCTGTCACAAACCACTGACCTTCTCCGTCGTGTCCACCGCTGGTCCCACTACGACCAGATCCCGGAAAACGAACGCGAGACGGTCGAGACGCACAGCCTCATCAGCGTATGGCTCGCCAGCGCAATGCTCGCCATCGAGCGCCACGAGAAAACGCATAAGCTAAACGAGGCCCGCATCCTCCTCGCCGCCGCGCTCCACGACGTGGGCGAGGGCCGGATGGGCGACATCGGATACGCGATTAAGAACGATCCGCGCATCAAAGAGCTACTTGAGGCCATTGAGCGCGAATATGTCGCGGATTTCTTCAATGGATTCCCTCCGATCATTCGTTTCGCATTCATCGACGCATACGCGGTCGAAAACGAGTCGTCGCTCGACGGCAAGTTCTTCAAGGCTGTCGAACGCGTCGGCTACATCCTGTACGCCGTCCCCCAGGTCAAGCGGGGACGCGACCAGTTCCTGCAGGTCTTCGTACGCCAGCACGAGGCGCTCGTCGACCTCTCCGAACAGTTCGAGAGCGTCCGCCGATTCTATGCGCCGTATCGCGACTATGTCGCGGAAAAACTCGCCGACCTCGCGGCACGCAACGAAGACGACGACGATTGACGTCGCTCCGCACCTCCGACCGACCGTCCCCTTCCTCGGGACGGTTTTCTTATCCCTCCACCTCGATCTGCGCCCCGAGCTTCTTCAGTTTGCCGATGATGTCCTCGTAGCCGCGTTCGATGAGCTCGACGTTCGTGAGACGCGATGTGCCGTCCGCGATGAGGGCGGCGATGAGATAGGAAAAGCCGGCACGCAGGTCCGGGATGCGGATGTCCGCGGCTTTGAGCAGCGTGGGACCGACGATGACGGCGCTGTGGCGGTAGTCGCGGTTCACGAACCGGCAGGCCTTGCTGCCGAGGCATTCGCGGTGCAGTTGGATGTTCGCCTGCATGCGCGTGAGCGCTTCGGTGTAGCCGAACCGATCCTCAAACACGGTCTCATGCACGATGGAGACGCCCTCGGCCTGCGTGAGGAGCATCACGAACGGCTGCTGCCAATCGGTCATGAATCCGGGATGCACGTCGGTCTCGAGCGCAATCGGGAAGATCCGCTCCGACTTGCTGACGCGGATGCCGTCTTCCTCGATCCGGAACGGGACGCCGACGCGGCGGAGCGCGTTGAGGAACGAGAGCAGGTCGTCCTGCCGCGCGTCACGGACGAACACGTCGCCGCCCGTGATGGCCGCAGCCACCATGAACGACGCAGCCTCGATGCGATCCGGGATGATGCGATGCACAGCGCCATGCAGGATCGGGACGCCCTCGATGACCCACGTGCGGTTGACATCGAGGTTGATGATGGCGCCCATGGCCTGCAGGAGCTTGGCGAGGTCGAGGATCTCCGGCTCCATGGCCGCGTTCTGGATGAGGGTCGTCCCTTCGGCCTTCACAGCCGCGAGCATCGCGTTCTCGGTCGCGCCGACGGAAGGATACGTGAGCGTGATGACCGCACCCTTGAGCCGCTTCGCCGATGCCGTGTAGGTCTGTTCGTCGCAGGTGATGACCGCGCCCATGGCCTTGAGCGCCGCGAGATGGAAATCGACCGGACGTGCGCCGATGGTGCATCCGCCGAGCGCAGGGATCCTGGCCTCCCCGAACCGATGGATGAGCGGGCCCATGAGCAGGATGGGGATGCGGTTCTTCCGGCTCAACGCCTCGGCGACCTCCGGCGTGCTCACGCCCGACGCATCGACCGTGACGGTCCCGTCGGAAAAGGTGACGGCTGCGCCGAGCCCCTTCAGCATCTCGAGCGTGACGTGCACGTCACCGATATCCGGGACGTTATGGAGCGTCACGGGCTCGTCGGAAAGCAACGCCGCCACGATCTCCTTGGTGGCTGCGTTCTTCGCGCCGGAAATGCGGATGTCGCCCCGGAGCGGCACGCCGCCCGTAATGGCGTATGCACGCGTCGATCCGTTCGGTTCGGTCGTCATATCCGTCGATGTTACTCCACGGACGATGCCGGCGCCATCGACGATTCGGTGATGATGGAAATCCACGTCTTCCCGGGCCGGAACAGCACGTCGTTGCCGTCCGTCGTCTCGAACCGGAGCCACCCGCCCTCGGGGCGATGCCATGTCACGTCGAACCGCTGCCCGTCGCGGAAGAGCCACGCCTTGCCGCTGCCCGTCGTCCGGATCTTGAGCCGCCCCACGCTGTCGAGGACGCGCTCCTCCGTGAGCAGGATGATGACATTGGTGGACGTGACGACCGTGCCGTCCGCGTCACGTTGGACCGAACCGGCTTGCGACCGCGTATACGCCCCGGTCTCGACGTCATACGACCAGACCACGGTGAACGTCCCGCCGTACGGCACGCGGACATCGGTGATGTCGCCCGGCGCGACGCCGTCGTCAGGATTCAGGTACCGCCACGGTGCGACGACGCTGCCCTCGCTCCACTCCTTCGCCGCGCTTCCGGCGCGCAACCGTTCCATGGACGTGTAGATGTTGTGCGGCGCGCTCCGCTTGGACGACCGCCAGAACCGGATACCGTTCGAGAATTCGTCGAGGTCACGGAACCCTTCGGTTTTCCGGATACGTGCGAGCCCGTCCGGGCTTCCGCCACAATGGGCGTAGACCGCGCCGAGTGCGACCGCGAATTCGACGAAATACGGCCGCGCGCTGCGCACCGGACCGATCTGCTCCGCGGTGCTCGTCGCGTCGAACACGAGCATAAGCCTCGTGATGCCGCCTTCCACCGGCGCTTCGACGACGAGATTCGCCCGGGCCGGCCCCATGAGCGGCCGCGCTTCCGGCGCGTTCTCCACCATCACGGCATACGGCTGTAGCACCGCTTCCCCGTCCGCGACGAGGAGACCGTCGAGCCGACGCAGGGCCATGTCGGTCGAGGACGTCGCTTCGGTCGGCAGCGGAGGCATGATGCCGTCGTCTGCCTTCCGAAACGTGCCGCGAATGGAGAGATAGCTGGACGTGCCGCACAACAGGAGAATCAAAACGGCCCCGCCCGCGATCTGCGGCCAGGACCGTTTCAAAAACATCTCAATCGAACCGGCGGAAATCATTCTGCTTTCGTCTCCTCGGCTCCCTCGGCCTTCTCGGCCTCTTCCGCGTCCTTCTTCTCTTCCGCCTCCGTCTTCACGGCCGTCACGTCGACCTTGGATTCGTCCTCCATCTTTTTCAGCTGTTCCTCGGTAAGCGGCGGTACGACGGTCGCGATGGTGATGCTCGTCCCTTCCTCCACCGTGATACCTGTCGGCAATGCGAGGTCCGCGACGGTGATGGTGTCCTCGAATGTCTTGAGCACGGAGAGATCGACCATAATCTCGCGTGGCAAGTCGCCCGGGAGACAGGTGACGGTCAGCGTCTCATACGGATGCACGAGCGTGCCCGCGAGCTCTTTCACGGCCGGCGCCTCGTTCATGAACATGATGGGCACGTCGACGGTGATCTCCTCGTCCATGCGAATCTGCCGCAGGTCCACGTGGCGCGGACGCATGGTGAGCGGATGCAGCTGGATCTCCTGCACGAGCGCCTTCACGGCCTCTGTGCCGTCGATGGCGACGTCGATGACGGACGACGAACCGGCCTCGCGGTACATCTTGATGAACTCGGACATGTCCAACGAGATCGGCTTCGGTTCGATGCCATGGCCATAGACGATAGCCGGGATACGGCCCGCATTACGAACTTTCGTGGCTTGGCGTCCCAGGTCTGTGCGGCTGGCGGCGGTGAGGGTTCGTGTCATAGGTTTGCGTGCGCGAAAGATAGGATAATACCGGATGTTTGTCAACATCCGGCCCAAGACGACTGTTCAGGCTATCCTGACCCCTTCGTCGTCAGTGCCTCGCAGAATCCCTTGCTTTCATCTTCCAGCATCTGATGCGCCAAGACACAGTCGTCGGCGGAGATGGGAGCGGCGCCGCGGAAGCGCATCGCGTCCTGAACCTCAAGATCCGTGACGAGGCCAACCGAGCTGACCGCGCCTTGCGATTCGAGGATGACGGCGAGCATCGCATGCCCGCACGAACGGCAGGAACAATGGAACAGGCGCGTGGACCCGCGCTCGCCGAGTAGGCGCACCTCCGCGTCTCCGTACGCCGTCTGACAGAGCGGGCAATGCGCGAGCAGCTTCGATGACGACGTGGAATCCATACACTTCGAGGGTATCGCGATATGTCCGATTTGTCATCCTCTGGATTCCCGTCTTCACGAAAATGACAGGAACGCCTCACCTGAACGCCGCTGGCTGCCTCCGGACGGCGACCGACTGCGCGAGGGCGACGGTGATGAACGCGACAAGGAGGGAAGACGGTGCCGCGGAGACGAACGGCAACGGGATGCCGGTGACGGGCATGACGCCGAGGTTCATCCCAGCGTTCACGATGAGATGAAACGTGACATTCGCGACGAGCGCGACAAGGAGGATCTGCGCGAACGGGTCGGCGGACGTCTCGGCGATGCGGAGGAACCGGAGGAGCAGGAGGCTGAACAACGTGAGCACGATGGTGAGGCCGACGAACCCGAGCTCTTCGCCGATGACGGAAAACATAAAGTCCGTGGACGCCTCGGGCAGGAACCGGAGCCGCGCCTGCGACCCTTCGCCGATGCCCTTGCCGAGTAGGCCGCCGGATCCGATGGCGATACGTGCCTGCATGACGTTGTATCCGGTGCCGCGCGGATCCGCGGCCGGTTGGACGAACGAAATGAGGCGGTCGCGCTGGTACGGCTTCAGCCCGACGGTCCACAGCAGGGTCCCGGCCGCCGCCGCTCCGACAAGGAGCAGAATCCATGCGCGACGCGGCAGGCCGACGAACACGACGGTCACGAGCCACATCGCAATCATGACGAACGCGGACCCAAGGTCCGGCTGGAGCATGACGAGCCCGACATAGCCGGCCGCGGCCAATCCGCTGCCGACGAACGGGACCCATCCGAGGCGCTTGTGTGCATGCCGCGCGAGATACGAGGCGAGGAAGACAGCGAGCACGACCTTGGCGATCTCGACGGGCTGGAACGAGAGGCGACCGATCATGAACCACCCGCGCATGCCACGAACCGTGGACCCGAACACGAGGACGCCGACAAGCAACGCCGCGCCCGCGCCATACAACCACAAGGCAAAAGGTTTTATCTGACGATAATCGACGAAGATGACACCGAACACAAGCGCCAAGCCGATGGTCGCGGCGACGAGCTGCTTCTTGAACTGGAACAGGTCACCGGTCTCGATCGAGATGCCGATGCCGTAGATCGAAAGCAGGCCGATGACCGTGAGTGTCGTCGCGGCCAAGAGGAGCGTCCAGTCGAAATGGATGAAGATGTCCAGGCTCCTGCGCATCCCGACAGGTTGCCACGCCCGGGCAAAAAAATACATGTCATCCTGAGGGAAGTCGGAGCGACGAAGGATCTTCAAGTCAATCCTCCTGCCGAGAGCATCCGACAGACGGGTCTTTCGGAAATATCAGGAAGATCCTTCGTCGGACTCAGGATGACATATCTGATCAAATCAAAACTGTTCCGTCGGGAGGAAGATGGCCTGATCGAGGTAATTGATGACGGGGATGATCTCCGTACGCGTGACGGACGGCAATTTTTCGAACCAGTCGATCTCGATATGACGCTCCTGGTTGGGTACGAATTTCCCCAAGGAAATCCTATTCACGCCCACGATGGTGCTGCCGCGATACAGTCGGACGACGACGTCATACGACCAAAATCCGAAGGAGCCACGATTCTTCATGTCGAACGACGTCCGTCCGACCTCCTTGGTCCCGACGATCAGACCTCCCTGATAGGTCACGTTCTCGAACGCGACGTTGGACCGCTCAAGCTCATAGTCCTTATAGGAAGCACCGACCTGGGCCGGATCCACGCGATGCCACCGGATGCCGTCCACGACGAGCTGTGCCGTCGCGCCGCCGCGTCCCTTGGGCCGAAACCCGAGCTCGGTCAAGACGGTCTTGGACCCGGGCAGGATGAACCCGTTCCGCATCGACGTCTGTTCTCCGGAAAAATTGAACCGGTAGGTGAACTCGGCCCACCATTGTGCGTTCGGATTCTCGACGTCGACCGCCATATCGTATCGCCCGTCCGTCCCTGTCAGGACGAGCACGTTCGCGGCGCGCACGTTCTGCGGCCGGTTCGACTCCAGCGCGTCCATCGTGACCTGATCCTGCGCGATATCCGCCGTGATACGCGATTCGCGGGGATAGGAGATGGCATAGGCGTCCAAAATCCCCCAAAGGACATATCCCCACAAGCCGACGTTCACGATAATGAACGCGATACGGACCGCCTTGCGGATCGTCGGCTTGTTGCGAACCCAAAACGAGGCGAACTTTAATTCACCTTCGGTGAAACCGCCGCCAATCGACGCGCCGTTCACGGGCATGACGTTATTGTACCACGTGACGATAGCCCCCCCGACACGGGTCGCACGACCCTTGCCGGAGGCGGGGCCAGCGGCTACACTCCTGCCATGCCAAAAGAACCGAAGAAGACCAAAGCCGGGAGCTATGGTGCGGAACAGATCATGGTGCTCGAAGGTCTGGATCCCGTCCGCAAACGTCCCGGGATGTACATCGGATCGACCGGACCCGATGGCCTGCATCACCTCATCTGGGAGGTCGTGGACAACTCGTTCGACGAGGTCATGGCCAGCCATGCGAAGGAGATCACCGTCGCGCTGAACCCGGACGGGTCCATCACGGTCAAGGATGATGGCCGCGGTATCCCGGTCGACATCCACAAGCAGTTCAAGGTCTCGGCGCTCGAGCTCGTCATGACCCGCCTCCACGCCGGCGGCAAATTCGGTGCGGCTGACAGCGGCTACAAAGTCTCCGGTGGCCTCCACGGCGTCGGCGTCTCGGTGGTGAACGCGCTTTCGGAATGGCTCGAGGTCGTCGTGGAACGCGACGGCGGGATGTATAGCCAACGGTACGAACGCGGCGTGGCCAAGACCAAGGTCAAACAAATCGGCAAAAGCCGAAACAACGGCACGACCATCACGTTCATGCCGGATACCACGGTCTTCACCACACTCGACTTCGAGATGAAACGTATCCTGGAGCATCTGCGCCAGCAGTGCTACCTGACGAAGGGCGTGAGGCTTATGGTCGTGGACAAGCGCACGCCACCCGACCGCGCATACGGATTCTACTTCGAGGGCGGCATCGTCTCGTACGTCAGCCATCTGAACCACAGCAAACATGCCAAGCATGAGACGGTCTTCTACGTAGAGAAGGCGGTCGACGCGGCGAGCGTCGAGGTAGCGCTCCAGTATACCGAGGACTACGCGGAGAGCCTCTACGCCTTCACGAACAATATCTTCAACCCGGAAGGCGGCTCGCATGTCATGGGATTCCGCGCCGCCATCACCCGCGTCCTGAACGTCTACGCGAGGAATAAGGGCATCCTAAAGGAAAAGGATGACAACCTGTCCGGCGACGACGTACGCGAAGGTCTCACGGTCGTCATCTCCATCAAGATCCCGGAGCCGCAGTTCGAGGGACAGACCAAGGCCAAACTCGGCAACCCGGAGGTCCGTGGCTATGTGGAGACCGTCGTGAACGAGGCGCTCGCGACCTACCTCGAGGAACATCCGTCCGATGCGACCGCCATCCTCGGCAAATGTATCCTCGCACAACGTGCACGTGCGGCCGCCCGCGCTGCCCGCGATACCGTGCTCCGCAAAGGCGCACTCGAGGGGTTCACGCTCCCGGGCAAGCTCGCGGACTGCTCGACGCGCGATACCGAGGTCTCCGAGATCTATATCGTGGAGGGCGACTCGGCCGGCGGCTCCGCCAAGCAGGGCCGCGACCGGGAGTTCCAGGCCATCCTTCCCCTGCGCGGCAAGATCCTGAACGTGGAACGCGCGCGTCTCGACAAGATGCTCGGGAACAACGAGATCAAGTCGCTCGTCATCGCGTTCGGCACCAACATCGGCGAGATGTTCGACATCTCGAAGCTCCGCTACAACCGCATCATCATCATGACGGACGCCGACGTGGACGGCGCGCATATCAGGACTCTGCTCCTCACCCTGTTCTACCGCTATTTCCCGCAGCTCATCCTGGAAGGCCACGTCTTCATCGCCCAGCCGCCGCTCTTCCGCGTCGCGAAGGGCAAGGATGTCCGCTACGCGTTCTCCGACGCGGAACGTGACGCTATCGTCGCGGAATTCCTGAAGATGAAGGAGGACGCATCAAAGGTGAAGAAGAGCGCCGCGAAGGACGAGGCGCCGGAAGAGGAGGCTACCGAGACGACCGCGTCGACGGACGAGAGTGGCGGAGAGGTCACGAAGGTCGGCGGCGTCTCCATCCAGCGTTACAAGGGTTTGGGCGAAATGAACCCGGATCAGCTCTGGGAGACGACCATGAACCCCGCGAACCGCGTTATGAAGCTCGTCACCATCGACGACGCCCAATCCGCAGACGAGACCTTCGACATTCTCATGGGCTCCGACGTGGCTCCGCGCAAAAAATTCATCCAAACCCACGCCAAGCAGGCGAATTTGGACGTATAACCACCCTGTGTGTCATTCCCGCGAAGGCGGGAATCTAAAAAAAGCGCCCCGCGGGAGAGACCCTGCGGGGTGTTTGAGATGAGGGCAGCCGGTCAATTGTCGCCTGCCGTATTCTTGTGCGTGGTGACGGCGCGGTTGGGCAGTGGTGGTCGGACAGCATGCCCCTCACGGACGGCCTGCTCGGACACCTTCATGAAATAGTCCCGACAGACGGAACAGCGAAGCGCGTGGATGCGCGCGCCGGTCGCGATGCGGGGATCCTCCGGTTCGGAGCCGAAGGCGATGGCCTTCAGGACCTCCTGCCATTCGGAACAGGTATGCGGTATCTGATTCATATCTCCCTCCTGACATAACAAATGAACATCTCCTCCCATCCTATCGGTCAAGACCGCTATCGTCCACGCAGGAAATAAAAAACCCCATCGGCCGACCGATGGGGCATGAGACTTACGCGTTTGCGATCGCCCGGGGGCGGCGACGGAACTTGACCTTGAGAACCGCGCACTCGGCGGCCAGGTGCACCAGACTTGACCAGAGACAGAGCGTCCGCGCGGAAGGGTCGATGACCTCGGTCCGCTCGTCGTATCCGCCCATCTCGTCCAAGGCGGTCGAGACCACAGCGCGCGCATGCGGTGCGACGGAGCGGACCGCATTCCGGAAGACCGTCTCCAACGCATCGAGATCCCACGCCTTGCGGACGGAAGACGTGAACGGGACGGTCGTCGCGTGACCGAATCTCGGAGCACTGAAGCCCCTCATGACGCGAAGCGCCTCGCGAAGTTCGAGCTGCTCGTCGGTCGACAGGACGCCATCCATGATCGGCGGCGTCTTACCGCCATCGGTGTCCTGCGGACACCTCCCGTCGGTATACCCGCCGATTTCGGCTTCAACGTTCGCGAGCGCGACCAGGAAATCCGCCGGGTCGTCGCTTTCGCCCACGGAAACGAAATATGTCCGTCTCCGTCTGATGTTCGGACGGCCGAGGAGTACATCCATGGCGCTATCCTCTCTTCTACTGTTGTAAAACCCGGGCTAAGCCGACGGGTGCTTCCGTTCTATCCTATATGGGCGGTCTTGTCAATCCACCCGGGTTCTGCTATCCTCATAGCCGTCTGGCCCGGGAAGGGCTTTTTAGAAAGGTAACGCGTTATGAACCTCCTGACCTCGATCGTCCAGTATCTCCGCTCGTCCAAGGCGGAACTACAAAAAGTAACCTGGCCGTCTCGCAAGGAGACGATACGATACAGCGTGCTCGTCCTGACGGTGAGCGTCGTTGTCGCCGCGTTCTTCGCCACACTCGACTTCGGCCTCGGCAAGGTCGTCACGGCCGCCCTCGAGAAGCGCGATACCCTCAAAGCCGCGACCACCGAGGAGGAACAGATGCCTGTCACGGCACCGGTGGAAACGACACCGACCTTCGAACTGAACGACGAGAGCCCGACGCTCGTCCCCATCGACGTCGAGACGACCCCGTCTGAAACTCCGACCCCCTAGCTATCAGCTACCCGCTCCCCTCCCCCTATGGCCAAACAGATCCTCGACCTCGGACGCCGCTGGTACGCGATCCACACGTACTCCGGTTATGAGGAAAATGTCGCGCAGAACCTACGCCGCCGCATCGACACGCTCGGCATGAACGACAGCATCTTCGGCGTCATCGTCCCCACCGAGAAGAAAATCAAGATCAAGAACGGCAAACGCAAGGTCGTGGAGGAGAAGATCTTTCCGGGCTACGTGCTCGTGGAGATGATCGTGACGGACGACTCGTGGTACGTGGTGCGCAACACGCCGAACGTAACCGGATTCATCGGCACAGGCACGACGCCGTCCCCGCTGTCAGAGGAGGAGGTCAAGCACCTCATGAAACGCATGGGCGCCGAGGAGGAACCGACGTTCTCCATCGATATCCAGCCGGGCATGCCCGTAAAGATCGGCGACGGTCCGTTCAAGGGCTTCGAGGGCAAGGTGAACGAGGTGGATGGCGCACGCGGCAAGGTGAAGGTGCTCGTCTCCATGTTCGGCCGTGAGACCCCGCTCGAGTTGGACTTCACGCAGGTCAAAAAAATCTAGCGTCGGAATCCTCGGGACGATGCGCTTCTCGTCGTCCGGAGACATCCTAACGTAACCTTATGGCCAAGAAAATCAAGACACTCATCAAGCTCCAAATCGTCGGCGGACAGGCTAATCCCGCGCCGCCGGTCGGTACGGCGCTCGGTCCACAAGGGCTGAACATCGCCGAGTTCTGCAAAAAATTCAACGACGCGACGGCCAACCGCCGCGGTGAAGTCGTCCCCTGCGTCATCACGGTCTACGAGGACCGCACGTACAGCTTCATCCTCAAGATCTCCCCGGTCGCGGAGATGTTGAAGGGCGCCGCCGGGATCACGAAGGGATCCGGCAAGCCGCTGACGGAAAAAATCGGAAAGGTGACGAAGCAACAGATCCGCGAAATCGCGGAAAAGAAAATGCCGGACCTGAACTGCCACACGGTCGAAGCCGCGATGCGCCAGGTCGAAGGCACGGCGAAGCAGATGGGCCTGACGGTCGTGTAAGGCATCGACGAACATTCAAGGATGTCATTCTGAGTCCGACGAAGAACCTTCCGAATATTTCGAAGGTCCTTCGCAGGAGCCTCAGGATGACATTTTTGGTATACTGAAACGACTATGAACTCCACGTCATCCAACCGCACCGCGCTCATCAAGACGATCTACTTCTACCTCGTCGCGCTTATCGGTCTCATGATGGTCGTCTTCTCGACCGCTGATCTCGTAAACCTCGGCCTTAAGACCTGGGTCTTCCCCAAGGCCGACCTGAACGAATGGAAAGAGCCACCCTGCGCCGTCCAGGTCGTGAAGGACCCGACGTTCCAGGAAACGGACACTGTGTATATACAACGTCTCCAGTCTTGCGAAGCGTCGCGCATGGACGAGGATGAAATGCGCGCCATCCGCAACCAAAAGAGTGTGGTCCGTGACATCTCCTTCATCGTCGTCGGCCTGCCGCTGTTCCTCTTCCATTGGACTACGATCCGGAAGGAATCGAAGAACGGACGCGAAGAGAAGGCGTAACCGTGATATACTCGGAGGACTATGCCCGTCGTACCTCGTAAAAAATCGGTTCCGGCCATGCCGAAGTCGGTTCCGGCGAAGCCTGTCGTCCCTGTTGCAACTGTCGCGCCGACGGTAAAGCCGACGCCGAAACCTCCGGTGGCAACGATGACGATGCCCACGACGCCGAAGTGCCCGCCCTGTCCGACATGTCCACCATGTCCGACCTGCGCGTCGCAGACCTGCGTCAAGGCGTGCGTGAATTGGTACTACTTCCTGTTCCTCCTCCTCGCCCTCGTTGGCCTCGGCGCCGTCCTCATCCAAGGCGTCACCCTCAACAGATTCGTGGAACTACGCTTCACGACCATCCAACAGGAACTCCAAGGTCTCCAGATCAAACTAACGCAACAGGATATCAAGACGGAAACGTCTGCGACCGGACCCGTCAGCACCACCATCTACACGGATGACGCCAGCGGCCTGACGTTCGTCGTCCCGACGACCATGGGACCGGAGACCTATTCCGTCGTTTCGGATGAGACGGAAACGTCGATGAGGAACGTGGCGCGTACGGCAGACGGAAATATCCCCGCATGCGAGACGTCGTTCACGATTCTTCCCGTTCCGGACGTTCGTGTCCTCGTGGACGATGAACAGGTCTTCTCCGACGATATCTCGACCGTGTACGCGAACGATGGCGAGACCTGCGGAATCACGTTCTTACGGCTGAAATAGACTTGTTGCACCACCTAAGATAGGAAGCGCCCTTTCCGGGCGCTTTTCGGACCCAAATCCTTGACGTTTTCGCCTGCTTGGGCTAGTATGCCGGCAATAACTCATGACCGTGGGAGTCCCGGAAACGGGGCGCCTGAACCACAGTATGCCGCGCAGCAAGCGCTACACCGAGCTCAAGAAGCTCGTCGACCCGAAGAAGCTCTATGCACCTCAAGAGGCCATCGAGCTCGTGAAACAGACCGCGAACACCAAGTTCGAGGGGACGGTCGAGGTCCACCTGAACCTCGGCATCGACGTCAAGAAGAGCGACCAACAGATTCGTACGACCATCGTGCTCCCCCACTCCACCGGCAAGACCAAGCGCATCGCCGCGTTCGTCCCAGCGGACAAGGAGAAGGAAGCGAAAGATGCAGGCGCGGAAATCGTCGGCGGAGAGGACCTTATCGCCGAGATCGCCTCGACCGGCAAGATCGCGTTCGACGTGGCCGTCGCGACGCCGGACATGATGCCGAAGATGGTGAAGGTCGCAAAAATCCTCGGCCCGAAAGGCCTCATGCCGAATCCGAAGACCGAAACCGTCGGCGCGAACGTCGTGAAGATGATCGAAGAGCTGAAGCGCGGTAAGGTCACGCTCAAAAACGACGCGACCGGCAACGTGCATCAGACCGTCGGCAAGACCTCACAGGACGACACACAACTTCTCGCGAACCTGCAGGCCATCCTCGATGCCGTGCGCAAGGCCAAGCCGGCCGGCGCCAAGGGGACGTACCTCAAACGCAGCGTGCTGACGTCCACGATGGGACCGGCCGTCAGCCTGGACATCAAAGGGTAAACGAGCCAGTTGCCCTCACATGGACCTCGTGCCAAAATCACGAGGTCTTATGCAATCCGACATATCATCCCTCATCATCGGTCTGGTCGGTCGTCAGGGTTCGGGGAAAGGCACCACCGCAAAAATCCTCACAGAGCGTTTTGGGGCGACGACGGTCCGCTACAGCGACCTGCTGAAGGAAATCCTCGCTATCCTCGCCATCGACATGACGCGCGAAAACCTCGTGAACCTCTCGGAGACGCTCCGCGCGACGTTCGGAGAAGACACCTTCGCGTACGCCGTGGACCTACGCATCCGGAAGAGCGGCGCGCCTCTCGTGATCGTCGACGGTATCCGACGCGCGGAAGACACGGCCGCGTTGGAATCCCTCCCCCACTTCCGGCTCGTCGAGGTCACCGCGTCCGCCCGCCAGCGATTCAATCGGATGAAGATGCGCGGCGAAAAGATGCGTGAGCGTGACATGACCTGGGACGAATTCGTCATGGAGGAGATCGCGCCGACCGAGAACTCCATCTCCGCCATCGCGTCCCGCGCCTGGAAGACCATCGACAACGACGGGACCCTCGAAGACCTGACACGTCAGGTGGATGCCATGATGACCGAGCTCGGCATCGCATCGAAGGCATGAACGTCCGCGTGACGAAAACGCGCACCGGCGCCGTCATCCCCTCCTACGCGACATCGGGCTCCGCCGCGTTCGATTTGACGTCCGCAGAAGAGATCGTCATTCCGCCGCAGGGCCAAGGACTGGTCCCTATCGGGCTCGTGTTCGCCGTCCCCGAAGGGCACGTCCTGCATATCTTCGCCCGTTCGAGCACCTTCGGGAAACTCGGGCTCATGCTCTCGAACGGCGTCGGCGTCATCGATGCGGACTACCGCGGACCCGAGGACGAAATCCGCGTCATGATGTTCAATCCCGGGCAGGCACCCGTGACGATCCCGGCAGGCACCCGCGTAGCGCAGGCCATCATCTACCCGTTTCCTCACGTCGACTTCGAAGAAGGGCCGGCAGACGACGTCTCGCGGGGCGGCATCGGGAGCACAGGTGGATACCGTTGATGAAATCTGTTGCGCGATAGAAACCCCCGTGAGAAGGTATCGTCGAATTTGATATGCCAGGACCGACGACACAACCAACCCCGTCCGTTCAGAAGTCGGACGCCAAGACCAAGCTCCGCGACCAGGCAGGACCTGACGGCAGGCGCGTCTACTGGATGAACCGGATGGACGTCGAGCGGGAAGACGGGACGCGCGTCACGCTCGTACCGACACCCGAACAGCTCGCCGTCGCCATCGCCAAGTGCTCACGCTCGACCACGCCGTTCGACCAAAACGTCGATGACGTCACCCTCGAAAAGGCCGCAGATTTCCACGAGAAGTGGGTGGTCGGATACGGGCACAACTCCGTGGCTGAGCATGCGGTCGCCTCGGTCGCCTTCCAGAACATCCCCCAAACGGTCATCAAAATCCTCGAAGACGCGCGTCTCGCATCGTTCACCGAAAAATCCTCGCGGTATCAGGTCTTCACACGGGACCGCGTCTCCGTACCCGCGACGCTCGCGACGAGCCAACACGGCCCCAAGGTCGCTGACCTGTTCGACCACCTCTACGGTCTTTATGATTCCCTGTTCCCGGAGCTGACGGCGCTCATGCGCGGCCGATTCCCTAAAACGGACGGCGTGTCCGACGGCGCGTACAACGCCGCGACCAAGGCGCGTGTCTGCGACGTCGTCCGCTATCTCCTGCCGGCCGCGGCGCTCGGCTCGCTCGGCATGACCGCGAACGCGCGGACGTGGGAATACGTCATCATGAAGCTCCTTTCCTCCCCGGATGCCGTCGCGCGACAGGTGGGACGCGAATTGAAAACGGTCCTGAAAGGCGCTGCGGACGCGGACAAGGACGCGATGCTTCGCGAGAAGCCGCTGCCGACGCTCCTCAAATATGCGGACCCGCGGCAATACCTCACCGATACGCCTGTCGTGCTGGAGGAACTGACCCGCGAGCTCATGACCGGCGTCGAGGCCGAGGGACGCATCGCCACGCCGGACCGCCCCGTCGTCATGACGAAGGACGACCCGGAAGCCGAGTTGCATGTCGCCGCTGCCATCCTCACGCGTTTCGGCGACGTCTCCTACGCCGCAGCGCTCAGGCGTCTGCGCGGCGATGGACCAGCCATCGAACGCGTCCTACGCGCGGCCGTAGACGGTCGCGGACAGCATGACGCGCCGCTCCGCGAGTTCGAGCACGCCTGGTTCCAGCACGAAATCGTCATGGACTACGGTGCCTGGCGCGACATCCAGCGCCACCGCATCTGCACGCAGACGAACCAGCCACTCGGCACGGACTTGGGCTACGATATCCCGGAGGAGATCGAGACCGTCGGCCACAGCGGCGAATGGCGGTATGTGCTCGACGAGGCCGCACTCCTCCATGACGCGCTCGTGAAGGACGGATTCGAAGTCGAGGCGACGTATGTGGTCCCCATGGCCTACCGCCGTCGCCTGCTCGTCGGCTGGAATCTGCGCGAACTCTTCCATTTCATCGAACTGCGCTCCGGCAAAAAAGGCCACCCGTCGTACCGCCGCATCGCGCAGGAAACCTGGCGGACCCTCCAGGAGACCCACCCCCTGCTTGCCTCCTTCATCCGCGTGGACCTTTCCGACGAGACCTATTCGACCCTCGGCGCGAAGCCGAAAGGGTTCTGAGCATATGTTCATCCAGGTCGACGGTATCGACGGTGCAGGAAAATCGACACTCCTCAAGGCGGCAACGGCATGGGCGGCGACGCATGGGCTGCGCGTCTTCGACGCCGATGCATGGAGTGAAGAATGCGGTCGCATCCCGACACCCGATGACGTCGGAGAGGCCGATATGCTCCTCACGGCCGAACCGACCCACGCTTGGATCGGCGCCGCCATCCGGCAAGAGGTTATCCGCGATGGCACGCCGTACGATGCGCGCTTCGCCGCCGTCGCCTTCAGCCTCGACCGCGGCGTCCAATACACACGCCTCATCCTGCCCTTCCTCGCGGCCAAACCGAATCGATGGGTCATCCAGGACCGCGGCGTCCTCTCCTCCCTCGCCTACCAACCGCTACAATCGGAACGAGAAGGATCGTCTCCGCCGGTCACGCCGGAATGGCTCCGGAGCCTGGACGGAAACCGTCTCGCTATCGAACATGCACCGGACGCATTCGTGTTCGTGGACGTGGACGCAGCCATCGCGCAGGGACGGCTTGCGGGCCGCGCGGACAAGGTCGACGGCGACCGTTTCGAGACGTCGGATTTCCAGGCAGCTCTCGCTGAACGTTACCGCGACCCCGCCACGAGCGTGGCCCTCACGGAACGCGGGACGAAGCTCATCATCCTGGACGGCAAAAAGACGAAAGACGGTCTCGCGGCCGACATGACGACGCTTCTCGAGGAGATGGCGACGTGATGGTCGTATCCGACCAGAAATGCTATTCTTTTTGCATATGGAAAATACCCCCAAAGCCCTTCCGGGCGCGTGGACGCTCGTCGTCGAAGCATGGAAATTGTTCACATCTACCTGGAACGCCAGCGTAAAGACGTCGATTTACTTCCTCTACGTCGGGCTCGCCGTATTCGCAGCCGCTCTCCTCACGAAACTCCATGGAGCCTTCGCCTTCCTCGAAGGCATCGTCGGCCTCGTAGCAGGAGTCGCCGTGGTCTGGATTTCTATCCAGCTCTACCAGACGATGTTGAACCTCGAAGGAGGGAAGCGGCCGCTCGCACCCGCGGAAGCCTCGAAAAAGGCCTGGACCATCTTCCTCCCGTTCTTCTTGGTCAGTATCCTCGTCGGCCTCGCGACGCTCGGCGGAATCATCCTCTTCATCCTCCCGGGCATCTACCTCGCTATCGCGTTCTCGTTCAGCCAGATGATCCTCGTCGATAAAGGCACCCGCGGGACACAGGCGCTCGCGGCGTCGCGCGCGCTGGTCAGAGGACGCTGGTGGGAAACGTTCTGGCGCCTTCTTGTCGGCGGCATCGTCTTCGGCCTCTTGATCGGTCTCGTCGTCGGGATTCCTACCGGCATCCTCGGTGGCATCGCCGGTCCGGAAGCGATGCAGACAGGATATGGCCGACAGATCGACCCGGTCGTGAACGGAACCATCATGCTCATCCATTATGTCGTACAGGCCGCCTTCATGCCGTTGATGGTGGGATTCACCGTCAAGGTCTACCGCGCCCTCCAGAAGACACGCTGACCGAATCATCCTTCAATATCGACAGGGGCGGCCGACGGGTCGCCCTTTCGGTTTTCGTGCAAACCGCCTACCATATCATCGATATGCGATTGATCCCCATCATCGGCCTTGAGGTCCACGTCCAGCTCAAGACCGCGTCCAAAATGTTCTGTCCGTGCCCAAACGTCGGGGACGAGATATCTCCCAACACCGCCATCTGCCCCATCTGCACGGGCCAGCCCGGCGCCCTCCCCGCGCTCAACGCGACGGCACTCGAACTCGGCGTGAAGACCGCGCTCGCCCTCCATTGCCGTGTGCCGGATACGTCGGCCTTCGACCGCAAGAACTACTTCTATCCGGACCTGCCCAAGGGGTACCAGATTTCCCAATTCCGCCTGCCTATCGCCCTGGACGGCCATGTCGAGGCGGATGTCCCGAAACAGGACCCGCCGCGCGACCGGATTCGCGTCGGCATCACGCGTGCGCATCTGGAGGAGGACGCCGCCAAGAACTTCCACACACCGGACGGGACGGCCGTGGACTTCAACCGGTCCGGGACGCCGCTCCTCGAAATCGTCAGCGAACCCGATCTCCGCTCCCCGCAGGAGGCGAAGGCGTATCTCCAGGAAATCCGCTCCATCCTCCGGGCCATCGGCGCCTCGGACGCTGACATGGAGAAGGGACAGATGCGCTGCGACGCGAACGTCTCGCTCCTCGAGGTGGACGACAAGAACATGCCGACGCAATCGTTCCTGAACCCGAAGATCGAGATCAAGAACCTCAACTCGTTCCGAGCCGTCGAGCGTGCCCTCACGCACGAGATCGAGCGCCAGAACGACCTCTATGCCTCGAATACGCCGCCGGTCGGCGCGACGCGAGGGTGGGATGAGGACGCCGGTGCGACGTTCGAGCAACGTACCAAGGAATCCAGCGCGGACTACCGGTATTTCCCCGAACCGGACCTGCCACCGCAGGACCTCGTCGCCATCCGCGAGCGCATGCAGACGCGGTCCATCGAACTTCCGTCGGAAAAACGGTCACGCCTCGAGGAGGAATGGTGGTTCAGCAAGGGTGATGTCGCGTTCCTCGTCGGCAACGACGGATGGGCCGACTACGCGGAAAACGTGATGGGCGAACTCGGCGCCTGGCTTGAAGCCACGGACGGGTCGTCCCGCTCCGGCGGCGAGCTCCTGAACGAGCGCAAGAAAAAACTCGCGAAGCTCGCGGGCGGCTGGCTCACGACCAAGCTCGCAGGGCTCCTCGCCACGAGGAACATGTCCATTGCGGACGTAAACATCACGCCGGAGGATTTCGCGGAATTCCTGCACCTCCTCGACGGAGGCAAGATCAACAGCGCGAACGGCCAAAAGCTCCTCGCCCTCATGGTGGAGACCGGCACGGACCCGTCGCATCTCATGGAAAATCACGGCCTTGGACAGACGATGGACGCGGACGCGGTGACCGAGGTGGTCCGCCGCATCATCGAGCAGAATCCGGATCAAGTCGCCCAGGTGAAAGCCGGCAAGACGGGCGTCATCGGTTGGTTCGTCGGCGGCGTGATGAAAACCACCGAAGGCAAAGCGAACCCCGTCACAGTCGAGGAAATCGTACGGAAGGAGCTAGGAGACTGATTGCTCCCCGTCCGTAATCCATTCCTTCACCATCTTCATCGCATCCTTCTCGTCCGTGGCCCAATGAATACGCGGGTCGCGTTTGAACCAGGTCTCCTGCCTGCGGGCATAGTCATGCACCGCGGTTTTGCATTCCGCGATGGCTTTCTCGAGCGGCTTCTCGCCTTTGATGTACTGCACGAGCTGACGATAGCCGATAGATGTCATGGCCGGTGCCTCGTTCGCCACGCCCTTACGTAATATCTCACGAATCTCGTCGATCCATCCACGCTCGATCATGTCCTCGATGGTCGCGTCGATGCGACGGAACAACTCCTGCCGCGAGAAGACGCGCGCGACCTGAAACGCCTCGACCACCGGCTTGCCGATGCCGCGTTGTGCCGTGAACGGCTTCCCCGTGAACGTCGCGACCTCAAGCGCCCGGATGACGCGACGCGGATTCTTGAGGTCCACGACCGCGACCGCATCCGGATCCAGCTTAAGCAACAACGCGACGAGCGTCTTAAGCGGCTTACGCTCGAACGCGGCGCGGAGATGCGGCTTCGGCTCGACCATCGGGAACGTATAGTTGTCCACGAGCGCCTTGACATAGAGGCCCGTGCCTCCGACGACGATCGGCAGATGGTCACGCTTCGAAATGCCCTTCACCGCCGTCAACGCCATAGTCTTCCACTCCGCCGCCGTGATGGCCTTCATCGGCGGAAGGAAATCCATCAGGTAATGCGGGACGCCGTCCACGAGAAAGGCGCGCTGGCCCCGATAGGTGCCGCGCGTGCCCTCCGGTTTCCCGGTGCCGATACTGAAATCCGTATACCCCTGTCTCGCATCCGCGTTGATGCATTCGCCCCGCAGGGTCTTGGCGATTCGGATGGCAAGCTCCGTCTTGCCCGAGGCGGTCGGCCCGACGACACAGACCACACGCGGGAGACGGTGTCGGGTCGATGGCCGATGGTTCCGTGCTTTCGGCATACCGAATGACCTTCAAGATGAGCGTAGCATATTCCCGTGACATTGCCATGTTTGGGCCGTATTGATGCGAATCGGAACGATGCGACCGATATACGATGGGTCATCGCACGGAAACCGACATACCTTCTGTTCCGACGACGTGCCGACTGCTTCCCCTCCGTCGACCGACGCGACGAGAACCTCGACCGTGGTGCCGACCGTCGCCCGGTTCTTACGCAAGGTCGTCCGCTCCATCAGATCTTGGACCGCAAGACGACGGCCGCGCTTCACGTCCGCCGGGATGTCGTCCGGATAGAGACGCGCCGCGAGCGTCCCGGTCCGCTGACTGTATTCCGCAGGATACGCGATATCAAAATCCGCCTCGACATAGAGCGACAACGTCTCCTCGAACTGCGCATCGGTCTCGCCCGGGAATCCGACGATGAAATCGGTCCCAAGTGCGATACCAGGACGTCGATGCTTCACGGCCTCGATGATGTCGAGGAACCCTTGTCGCGTGTACTTGCGGTTCATGCGGCGCAGGACCTCATCCGACCCGGACTGCACCGGAAGATGGAGATAGTTCACCTGATGCGAAAGGCCGAGCGCGTCGATGACCTCATCGGACATGGAAACGGGATGTGCCGCGGTCCAATGGACGCGCCGAATGCCGGGAAGGCTGTCCGTTTCCCACAGCAGCGCCGCAAATGAATCGGCATACGGATTGTTCTTCGAAAACGTCTCGGCATCCGGCGCGCGGTACGAATTCACGCTCTGCCCGAGGAGCACGACTTCGACGATACCGCGATCCACACAGGAACGTACTTCATCAAGGATGGCCGCGACCGGTCGGTTTGTCTCGCGTCCGCGCGCATATGGAACCACGCAATAGGCACAATACTTGTCGCATCCGGTCTGAATCGTCACGAAGGCCGACGCTATCGACGGGGGGCGCAGCGGTTCGACGTCGAGATAGGCTTGTCCGGACGAATCCGGTGTCCCGACTGGCGTCGGAAGCCCCCACCGCTCCGCAATCCATCCCGAAAGCTTCCCCATCTCCGCCGTGGGGAAAAAGAAATCGACGGCCGCAAGCCGTTTCCGGATGGCACCGTCGCGATCACGTCCGGCCATGCATCCTGTCACGCCGACAAGAAGACGTGGGTTCCGCTTCTTGAGATCGATCAGGTCCTCCATCTTGCCGTAGATGCGTTCTTCCGCGCTTTGTCGCACCGAGCATGTGACCATCACGATGACGTCCGCCTCCGTCTCGTCCTCCGTGGATGCGAGCCCCATGTCCGACAGGAGGCGTGAGATGCGCTCAGCATCGTTCTTGTTCATCTGGCACCCGAAGACGAGAAGTCGATATTTCGGCACGGCATCGCTGAACATGCCCGGGACGCTACCACGGGACACCTATCCCTTCAAGGCCCCATGGCCTATACTTTGTCCATATGCCCCCGTCTGCGGATCAGATTTCGAACATGAGGAATATCCTTCAGGCGTACCGGAGCCGTGTCCGTTCCATCGTCACGCGCCACAAGAAAACCGTCAAGAAAACCGTCGAGGACATCGACCGCCGCAAGACGGAAAACATCCGAAAAAACCTCAACGGACGCTAGCTCCGGTGCAGAAATTCCTGTTCGATCGCCATGAGGCGATTGTATTTTTCGACGCGCTCGGATCGCGACAGCGATCCGGTCTTGATATGCTCAGCACCGCTCGCGACCGCGAGGTCCGCGATGGTCGTGTCCGAGGTTTCGCCGGAACGATGCGAGATGATGACGGCGAATCCCGCGTCCTGTGCCATCCGGATGGCGCTCACGGTATCGGTCAGCGTCCCAATCTGATTGGGCTTGATGAGGATGGCGGTCGCCGCCTTCTCGCGGATGCCGCGCTCGAGCCGCTTCACGTTCGTCACGAAGAAATCGTCGCCCACGATGAGGGATTTCTTCTTGAGCGCAGGGACGCACACCTGCCATGCCTTCCAGTCGTCTTCGGCGAACGGATCCTCGATGGACATTAGGGGATAAGCCGCCTGCCATGCCTCATACCGCTTGAGGAGCTCCGGCGCCGTAAAGTCGCGCTTCTCTGCCTTGAACCGATAGAGTTTCGCCTTCGACGCATAGAATTCGCTGGCCGCCACGTCGGTCGCGAGCGCGATGTCCTTTCCAGGCTTGTAGCCGGCTGCTTTGATGGCCTCGACGAGTAGGTCGAACGCCTCCTCGACGTTCGTGAGCTTCGGCGCGAACCCGCCTTCGTCCCCGACCGTCGTCGCGAACCCACGTGCCTTCAGGAGCTTCGCCAGCGTATGGAACACCTCAGTTCCCGCACGAACACGCTCCGCGAACGACCGCTGCCGCGGAAGAATCATGCATTCCTGCACGTCGAGGGACCAATCCGCATGTGCGCCTCCGTTCAGCACGTTCATCATGGGAATAGGTAACGCCGCGTGCCTCTCGAAGCGATACGTATGCCGAAGCGAACGCCAAAGTGGCATCCGCTGATGCATCGCGAGCGCTTGCGCGACCGCGAGGGAAACGGCGAGCGTCGCGTTCGCCCCAAACGTGGCAAAATTCTCCGTACCGTCCAGCTCACGCATGATGCGATCGATATCCTTCTGTTTGCGGGCATCCATGCCGCGGATCGCGTGACCGATCTTCTCGTTCACGTTACGGACGGCCTTGCGGACGCCTTTGCCGCCAAAGCGCTTCCCGCCGTCACGCAGCTCCAACGCCTCATGCGACCCGGTGGATGCGCCGGACGGGACCTTAGCCTCCGCCGAGGCACCGGATGCAAGGATGACGCGGCATGCGACCGTCGGATTCCCGCGCGAATCCAAGATTTCACGTGCGATGACGTGTGAGATTTTTGGTGCGAACAACATACTGCGTCAAGTGTATCACAAAAAACGTCGACGGTCCGTCGTCACGACATCAGCTGTCCATCTCATGCTTCGCGCCGTATCGCTTCTCGATAAGGTTCGTGACACGTGCGAGCCGGAATCCGATCCAGACGATGATCGCTGTCACGAGGATGGCGTAGAAAAACTTTGCGGCCACGTTGCTCTGCGGACCGAAGATCCATTGGAACAGCGCCTGGATGGCATCGTTCCATGCGAGCGCGGCCACGAGCGAAAACGCGGCCGTCATGAGCTCGAGGGTCTTCTTCATGACCATGAGCCGTAATCCGGCATCCTGCGCCGTCTCTCCGGGTTTTCGTTCCTTCATATCGTTTATTCCCGTTTCGTCTTCTTCTTAGACGTTTTCTTCGGTTTCCGTGTCGCGGGTACCTTCGCCTGAAGGACCCGAAGTCCTGGCAGGTCTCCATTATTCGAGATGAACTCGAGCATGGCGCCGCCGCCCGTGGAAATGTGGTCCATCCATTCTGCCATACCGCTCCGCGCGACGATGGGCAGGGTGTCGCCGCCACCGACCACACCGTAGCACTCGCCCTTGCTGCGCGACGCGATGGTCCGCGCGAGCACGAGCGATCCATGCGAAAACGTCGGGATCTCCGCCACGCCGACCGGCCCGTTCCATGCGATGGTCTTGGCCTTCTTGAGCCATGCGGACCACGTCATCATGGTCTCGGTCCCGATATCCCCGATGACTTCCGACGCCTTGATGTCGTCGATGAAGGCGACGCGGACCTTCTTCGGATCAAGTTTCGGCGCGACGACCGCGTCGGTCGGCAACGCGAGTTTCGGATCCTTCAGGAGCTTCCGAGCAAGCGGGACGCCGTCCTTCTCGACGTAGGATTTGCCGATGGACAGGCGTTTCGCGAGATAGAACGGATGCGCCATGGCACCGCCGATGAGGACCCGGTCAGCGACCTTGAGGAGCGCGGCGATGACGCCGAGCTTGGTCGAGAGCTTCGCGCCGCCGACGACCGCGACATAGGGATGCTTTGGCTTCTCGAGGAGATGTGTGAGAGCGGAGACCTCGTCGACGAGCTCGGGGCCGGCATACGACGGCAGGAGCTTGGCAACGCCGACGACGGAGGCGTGCGATCGGTGCGACGAGGCGAACGCGTCGTTGATGAAAATGTCTACGAGCGATGCAAGCGCCTTCGCGACAGGTGCGGCGTTCGTCTCCTCGCCCTTCAGGAACCGCACGTTCTCGAGCAGGAAGACCGTCCCCGGCTTAGCGGCCCGGATGAGGGCGTCCGCTTTGGCGAGACCTTCCTTCGTATCAATAGCTTCGCCGCAAAACCTGAACGGGACGCCTGACATGCGCCGCGCCGCCTGCGCGAGACGTTCGGTCGAGATTTTCGGATCGCGGCGCTTCGGCCGTCCGAGGTGCGTCATCACGACGACGACAGCCCCGCGGCGCTCGAGATCTCGAATGGTCCCGAAGGTACGTTCGAGCTTCAACCCCTTCTCGCCGACGTATGATCCCTCGATGGGGACATTCCAATCTACGCGAATGAGCACGCGCACGCCTTTGAGATGCGTCGCGGCGGACAGGGTACGGAGTTTCATGCCCCAATGATATCACGACGGACGAGGTGACGCTCTCTCGGACGGGGCTATATCCCGATATCGACGACCGTCACCTCCGGCGGACAGAAGAGCCGTGCGCGGACATCCGCTTCCCCCAATCCCTCCGAGACGATGAGCGGAACGCCGTTCACGACCTTCCGTCCGCGGTCGACGCGACGGCCGAGCAGGGACGGGATGCCCGCGAGCGCGCCGAGGAACGGTAGGCGGATTTGCCCGCCGTGCGTGTGGCCCGTGATGATGAGGTCCGTATCCCCTTCCTTCACGTCAAGCGCGATGTCCGGCTCGTGTGCGATAGAGATGTGAGGAAGCGTCGCCGAGACGCGGGTAGGCGGCGACGCCGGCGTCCCATACCAGCAATCGTCCATACCGGAGATCTGGAGCGTCCGTCCGTCCTTTTGGACCGAGATATGTCCATTCGTCAGGTCTGCGATTCCCCATCCAGCGACGGTTGTCCGGATGGATACCGGATCATCCTGATAGTCATGGTTCCCGAGCACGAAAAACGTCCCGAGGCGTCCATGGACGCGGCCGAGGGACACGACCTGCTCGACAGCTTCGGCATGATCTGAGACGAAATCACCCCCGAAGACGACGAGGTCCGCGCCGAGCGACGCGACTTCGAGGCTGACGCGTTCGAACCAGCGCCGATTACGGAACGGACCCGCGTGCATGTCGGATACGAAGACAAGCCGGACCCATGTCTTCGGCTCCAGCATGAGCGGCTCGCGATATCTCCGCACGATGAGGCGCTGCGGCTCGATGAACACGCCCCAGACGATGAGGCCGACGCCGAGTGCAAACAGCATGCCGACGGACATCCACAGCCCGCCCGCGCGAAACGACATGGCGGCGCCCACGACACCGAACCCCGCGAGCACGGCCGTCAGGACGTCGTACACCAGGCCGAGGCTCCGGCCTTTCCGCCAGTCGGTCATGTCATCTCTTGCCGACTAGGACCGCGAGCTCGGCCAGACGGCAGGAATAGCCCCATTCGTTGTCGTACCAGGCAAGGATCTTCACCATGTCGCCGTCAACAACCTTGGTGAACGGCAGGTCCACGATGGACGATGCCGGGTTCCCGACAAAATCGCTGGAGACAAGCGACTCATCCGTCACGTCCAGGATGCCCTTCCATTGTCTCTGCTTCGACGCGGCGCGCAGCGCCTTGTTTACTTCGTCCTGCGTGGTCTTGCGTTTCAGCAGGAACGTGAAGTCCGCGATGGACACGCAGGGCGTCGGCACGCGGATGGAGATGCCGTCGAACAGCCCCTTCAGTTCCGGGATGGTCTCGGTCGTCGCGATGGCCGCGCCGGTCGTCGTCGGGATGATGTTCTGCCCGGCGGACCGCGCGCGTCGCAGGTCCTTATGCGGACCATCCTGGAGCACCTGATCCGCCGTGAAGGAATGGACCGTGGTCATCATCGCCTTCTTCACGCCGAACGCCGCGTGCATGACCGCCGCGACTGGTGCGATGCAGTTGGTGGTGCAGCTCGCGTTCGAAAGGATGTCCGACGTCTTGCCCACCCCTTTCTCGTTCACGCCGATGACGACCGTCGGCACGCCACCGCCCTTGGCCGGCGCCGAGATGATGACGCGCTTCGCTCCGGCCGCGAGATGCTGAGAGGCGCCTTCCTTGTTCGTGAATCGCCCCGTGCACTCGAGCACCACGTCCACCTTCATCTTCTTCCATGGCAGGAGCTTCGGATCCTTCTCCGCGAGCACCGGGATCTTCTTGCCCGCGACGATGAGGTTGGTCCCGTCGCTCGAGATCTTCACGCCCCACGCGTGATAGGTCGTGTCGTGCGCAAGGAGATGTGCGAGCGTCTCGGCGTCCGTGAGGTCGTTCACGGCCACGACGTCGAAGCCCTTGTGGCCGAATCCGGCCTTAAAGGTGTTGCGGCCGATGCGGCCGAACCCGTTGATGGCGATGCGAGGCATATATGAGTCAAATGATATCACAAAAACGGCGTCGCCGCCGTTTTTGTGGAGCGACGCGCGTGACGTCAGCCCATGTTGTATCGCGCGAAACGCGCGATGACGATCTTCTCGCCGATCTTGGCGATCTTCTCGTTCAGCAGTTCCTCGACGGTCATGTCCTCGTCGCGGAAGTATGGCTGCTTCAGGAGGCACACCTCGGAAAACCACTTCGCGAGTTTGCCCTCGATGATCTTTTCCTTGATTTCGTCCGGCTTGTTCTCGCCTTCCATCTCCACCTTGAAGATTTCACGTTGCTTCTCGAACACGTCCGCCGGGATGGTCTCGGGCGAAACGTAGAGCGGATCGATGGCCGCGACCTGCATGGCGATGTCGTCCGCGAACTGACGGAATTCCTCGTTGCGCGCCACGAAGTCTGATTCGCTCTGGACCTCGACCATGGCGCCGAGCTTCTTGGTGTGATGGATATACGCGGCGACGATGCCTTCCGACGTCGTGCGCTCGCTCGTCTTCTTGGCGGCCTTGGCGGCCCCCTTCTTCTTCAGGATCTCCATCGCCTTCTGCATGTCGCCGCCCGCCTCCTCGAGCGCGTCCTTCGCGTCGACGATGCCGGCACCCGTCTGGCTACGGAGCTCCATGACCATTTTTGCGTCTGCCATAAGGTTCAAATTGATGAGTATGTCGTCCGTCCTTACACGTTCGTCGGAGCCTTCTGGGCGCCGCCGTTCGAAAGCACGCTACCGAGCCGCGCGCGAGCCGCTTCCCATTCCTCACGTCCTTCCTTGCATGCCTTGGCGACGATATTCGCCATGATGTCGATGGTCTTGATGGCGTCGTCGTTCGACATGATGGGATAGTCGATGTGCGTCGGATTCACGTTCGTGTCGCACAGCGCGATGATCTTGACCCCGCGGCGCGTGGCCTCGGTGAGCGCAGTCTTGTCCTTCTTGATGTCCATGATGAACACCGCCTCCGGAATACGCGCGAGGTCCTGAATACCCCCGACCTTATCGTCGAGTTGTTTGATCTGCTCGTCGAACTTGAGCTGCTCGTACTTGGTGTACTTGCCGAGTTCGCCCTTCTCCTGCTTACGCTTCAGGTCCTTGTACTTACGCAACATGGCGGTGATGACCGCAAAGTTGGTCAGCGTGCCGCCGAGCCACCGCCGGTTGACGTACGGCATGCCGGCGTCGAGTGCGGCCTTCTCGACGATGTCGGAAGCCTGTTTCTTCGTGCCGACGAACAGCACGACACCGCCCCGCGACGTGACCTGCTTCGCGAAGGCGAGGGCGGACTCGAGGGACTTACGCGTCTCCTCGAGGTCGATGATGTGGATGCCCTGACGGCTGCCCATGATGAACTTCTTCATCTTGGGGTGCCACTTGGACGTTCGATGACCGAAATGCGCTCCGGCTTGAAGCAGCTCGGCCAATGACGGGATCTTCTGCATATGGTGTGACCCTTTTAGACCTCTCCGATGGCCAACGTCGCGTGCCCCGACCCAGCCCATGAAGGGACAAATGTCGGGAGGGAGCGACGGATTCCGCCAACGGATGTGGGATTGCTCCGGCAACGCCGAAGCCTGAGTAAAATGCCCCATTTCAGGGCTCGAGGACGTTACCACGACCCCGAGAAATAGAAAAGGGCCCGCTCCATCCCGACCCGAGTCCGCAAAATGCGGAATCGGTGTCGGGAGAGCGGGCCCAAGATGCCCCTTCAGAGGGGCAAGGTACGCCTTAGGGAACTGGATAGCAGTACATCCAGTATGCGAGGGCCATATCCCCTTGGCAGTAGGACCATGAACCGGTCATGCTCCCCGAGGGATCCCCGACGGCAGCGCCAGGAAGCTGCACGCCATCGAAGTACAGCATCACGGTCACGTTGTAGCATGCTCCCGAGGACGGGTGTGTAGCGACGTCGTCGCAGAGGATCAGCGGCCCGTTGACCGGATATCCGGGAAGGACCTTGAGCGTCGACCCTGACTTCACATCGATGCTGCAGGTGACCTGATCCGCTTCGGACGTCTGGGCGACGCACCCGGGAATCTGGAACCCAGAATGAAGCACGTTGTTCGAATCGGTGTACTGACCACCCAATCCGAGCTGCGTTCCGCCTGGATGATCCGCGTCCGGAATCGTTGCACAAAGCGCGTAGCCCTCGGTCGATATCGGCACGTTGTCCGTGCCGCAACCGGGGTTACACCGTCCGACTTGGCACGGCTGGGCGCCGTAGTCGGTGCACTCGCTGTTGCACCCGCCGCAGTTGAGCGGATCCGAGAAGATGTCCTGCTCGCACCCGTCGTCCGCGCCGTTGACGCAGTCGTCGAAGCCTTCGTCGCACGTCTCGATGGCGCATGCGCCTTGGTCGCACGATGCGGTCGCGTTCGGGACGTCGCAGGAAGAGCATCCCTGATCGTCGCACCCGTAGTCCGGGTCGTCGATCTGGACGCATCCACTGCCGCAGAACTTCTGGTTGCTTTCACAACCTCCGCCCTGCCCGCCGCCGCCCGTGACGACCGTTCCGCCGGTTCCACCCGTCGCCGCATCGCCGCCGGAGCCGCCGGAGCCGCCGGAGCCGCCGGAGCCGCCGGAGAACGTGGTGCCACAACCGACCGTACACATGCTTGGCGGCTCGAGGTCGCCGATGATGAGCGAGCAGGCGCCGTTCGCCCCGAGAAAAAAAACGGCAACAAAGGCACCCGCCACCGTGATTACCGTCGTTGCGAATATACGCACCGTTTCCATCACCACCTCCTGATCGACAATGTCGAAGAACTGTTGTTATTTGAGAATTTTGTTACCCCGACCCTACCAGAAAATTGGGGTTTTGTCAATGGTGACGGGGACTCTTGGGCTCTACCTTGCAAAAAAAGAAAAGCGCCCCTTCCGCGTGATGCGGTCAGGGCGCAAGTCGCCGGATGGCGACAGGAGATGGGCTAGAGCTCGCCCGGCACCGTGAACAGGCCGTTCATGGTGCATAGATAGGCATCGCTTTCGTTGTCCTCCGGGTCGACTTCGAGCAGGGCACACTGATGCTCGACCTCGGGAGTCCCGAAGGTCTCGCCATAGCCGCCACCCGGCCACTCGCAGTAATCGAACGCGTAGGCGTCCGGATTGCCGCCGATGTAGATGGTGTACGTCACGAGCGCCGCGACCGGGACGTCCGCCGTGCACTCGTACACGCCACCGCCCACGGGCTGCATCTGACAGAACCCGGTAACGTTCGGGACCGTCCCGGAGCAGTCCCAGTGACTGACCGGGTCTCCGCCGGGAAGTGCATATTCCCCGCAGACGCGGATGGCGCCCCCGGCGAGATCATACCCGTCGGGCTTGCTCCAACGGAACCGGACCGTGCCTTCGGCGTCCGGACAGCTCGCGCCGCCGGAACCTCCAGAGCCACCCGTGGCTGTCGAGCCTCCGACGTCACCGCCGGAACCTCCAGAGCCGCCTGTCTGGGTGGAACCGGCTTCGCCGCCACTTCCGCCTGTAGGCGTCGTGGTGGTCGAGGTCTGCTGAAGGCTGTCGGCCTCCGGCTCGCTGACGCAACCGATGACGGAACCAAGTATCATGATGGAAAGGACGGACATGGCGAGACGCATCTCACACTCCTCTGCCCCTTTGGGGCGCTAAACCCCCGGATGGGCGGGTACCCCTTCACAAGTCCCCTGACCTGAGAGGACTGTAATCAACCATATTTCTCCGATTCCGTCAACCCCTCACTCCTCGTCCTCGGCGTCCCCCGTCTTCCCGAGCTTAATGGCCTGGACGACCTCATCGAGGTCGCCGTCCAAGATCTGAGGGATATTGTGCCACGAACGCTTGATGCGATGATCCGTGATTCGGTCCTGCGGGAAATTGTATGTCCGAATCTTCTCAGACCGTTCACCGCGTCCAATCTGCGCCTTACGGTCCGCGTCGATCTTGCTCCGACGCTTCTCCTCCTCGAGTTCCCACAGGCGGCTCCGGAGGATCTGCATGGCGCGCTCGCGGTTCTGGACCTGGGAGCGTTCGTCTTGGCAGGACGCGACCGTGTTCGTCGGCAGGTGCGTGATACGGACCGCGGAATAGGTCGTGTTCACGGACTGACCGCCCTTGCCGCCGGCGCAGAACGTGTCGATGCGTAGGTCCTTGGCCTCGATGGTGATTTCCGTCTCCTCGACCTCGGGAAGCACCGCGACCGTGATGGTCGACGTGTGGATACGGCCCTGCTTCTCGGTCGTCGGTACGCGCTGGACGCGATGTACGCCCTGTTCGATCTTCATGGCGCCGAATGCGCCGGCCCCTTGGATGGTGAAGACGACCTCCTTGTATCCGCCCATCTCTGCCAACGATTCCGAGACCATGGACGTCTTCCAGCCGTGACGCTCCGCGAACCGCGCGTACATGCGGAAGAGATCCTGTGCGAAGAGCGCGGCTTCCTCCCCGCCGGTCCCCGCCCGAATCTCGACGATGGCGTTGCCCTCGTCATGAGGATCCGGCGGCACGAGCGCGACCTCGAACACCGACGTCGCGGCCGCGAGCTCGTCGGTGACGCGTTCGGATTCGCCCGCCGCAAGCGCGCGCATCTCCTCATCGTTGGACCCGGCCGCCGACTTCAGATCCTCGGCCGCAAGCGCCGCAGCGAGATATCGTTCCCCCGCCTCGCTGACACGCTTCGCTTGGGCGTAGGCACGCGAAACGTCCCGGATCGTCTGCTGGTCGGCGAGCGTCTCCGGCGAGGATACCTTCGTCTCAAGCTCCGAGAGCTTGGCGCGCGCGTCGGCAGCGGCTTTGATGAGATCCATGATATGTGGAGGATAACACAAGACCGGCCTCACGGCCGGTCAGGCGCTGTCGTCGTTACTCTTCGTTCAGGTGCGTCGGCTTCTTCTGCGCCTTCTTGGCGGCCTTCTGCGCGGCGCGCTTCACGGTCTTGGCCTTCTTGCCGAGGATGCCCTTCTTGGTGGTCTTGGCGGCGGCCTTGGCCTCGAACTTCTCGACGCGGCGGGCCGTATCGATGAGCTTCTGCTTGCCCGTATAGAACGGATGGCAGCTGGAACAAAGCTCCACGTGGATTTCCTCCACGGTGGAACCGGCGGTCACGACATTGCCGCACGCGCAGACGATCTTCGCGTTCGGGTAGTACGTCGGGTGGATTTCGGCCTTCATATTCGTGGCGGGAGCGTATCAAATCCAAGGTTTTCTGGCAAGGCGCCAGGACCCCCGTCGTTGCGGGACGACCCGAGGCGTGGCATGCTCCCCCGACAGCCATGGACACATCGGATTTCGACTATCTCCTGCCCCCGGACCGCATCGCGCAGGAACCCGCGAAACCCCGCGACGCCTCGCGGCTGTTGGTCATGAATCGCGCGACTGGCACCGTTACACATCGAAAGTTCTTCGAAATCGGCGATGTCCTGAAACCCGGCGACCTGCTGGTCGTGAACGACAGCAGGGTCTTCAAGGCGCGATTGATGACGACGGACGGCATCGAAATCTTCCTGCTCCGACCGGACGGGGAAGGTTGGATCGCCCTCGCGAAGCCCGGACGGAAGGTCACGCCCGGTTCGACGATCGCCTTCGTGGACGAGGCGACGGCGACCATCGTCGAAAAGCATGATGACGGGACCGTCGTCATCGACTTCGGCAAGACGGATGAGGAGGTCCTTGCCTGGACGGACCGCGTCGGCTCGGTGCCTACTCCGCCGTATGTCGAACGCCCGCCAGCCGACGCCGAAACCGTCTACCAGACCGTGTACGCCACAAACGTCGGCTCCGTCGCCGCCCCGACGGCCGGATTCCATTTCACGCCGGAGCTTATCTCGGACCTGAAGACGAGAGGCATCCGCTTCGCGACCGTGACGCTCCATGTCGGCCTCGGCACGTTCCGCCCCATCAAGACCGACCGCATCGAGGACCATACGATGCACGAGGAATGGGTCGACGTCCCGGACGAGACCACACGGCTCATCAAGGAGACGAAAACCGGTGGAGGTCGCGTCATCGCGGTCGGGACCACGACGGTCCGCGCGCTGGAATCCGGCGTCCGGCACGGCTTCACCGGCATGTTCATCACCCCGGGCTACCGCTTCACGGCCGTCGACGCCCTCATCACGAATTTCCATCTTCCCAAGTCCACGCTCCTCGTCCTCGTCTCCGCGTTCATCGGCGAGAAACACGCTGACCCGGACGAAGGTCGCCGCATCGCCCTTGTCGCCTACGCCGAGGCTATCAAGGACGGATACCGCTTCTACTCCTTCGGCGACGCGATGTTCATCGTCTGATTCGTCCCCCATCTGTCGTTCCTGCGAAAAACAGGAACGGCGGGGCCAAAAAAACTACGTCCCGACGTTCTCCACATGATGGAACTCCGGTTGTTTCCCGGGCACGGTCAGGATACCGAGCACGTCGATCTGATACCGGACCGGCGAGGCGGATACGGCGCGGAGATAGCTCTCGACGGCACGACCGAGGTGTCGAAGTTTCGCGGGCGTGACTGCTTCCTCTGGATTCCCATACGCCGTGGTCCTCCGCGTCTTCACCTCCACGAACCGCGTGACGCCGTCGCGTTCGCAGATGAGATCGATCTCACCCGCGCGGCAGGACCAGTTGCGCGCCACGATACGGAATCCCTTGGACATGAAGAAAACCGCGGCAAGGTCCTCGCCGCGGTTCCCGAACCGCCTGCGCGGATCTTTCGGGGTCACTTGTTGTTTGGTTTGGGAAGCCATTTCTCGAGTTGCTCCCGCTCTTCACGCCGCTTCTGGACGCTGGGAATCTCGACGCGGATGAATCGATAAGTCTTCCAGACATACCATCCGAGTAGCCCGACCCACAGAAGATATCCGAGGCGTGAGGACAGTACGGGAACCCGCTCGTAGCTCAAGGCGTACAAGACGAGGCCGAAGGCGCCGAGCGTCGTCAGCATGCCCCCGGAGCGTGCCACGAGGCGCTTCGTCATCTTTTCCCACCCATGACGGGACGCGACAATACGGGCGATGATACCTGCCACGAGCAGGATACCGAACACCGCCAGCAGCGACCGATCGATGACCGGGAGGAACGGCGGAGGAAGCGAATCGAACCAATAGGAGAGCTGCAACAATGGAGGAAGCGTCATATCCAGTCGAGTCTGCCTTACGCGCGGGAAAATGACAATCAATCCCCGACCGGGGCGTCCGTCCGCTCGTAGATGAGCCCGTAATGGTAGGCACCAGCCTCGAAGGCTTCCTTGAACGCCAGATACGGAGTCGAAAAGACCTGTTCAGCCTCCTCCTGCACGAGCCGCCTGTCCGGAGGGGGCCCCATGGGCGTGGCGGTCGCCTTCCACTCGACGACGATGACCCGTCCCTTAGGTTTGGTGAGGCGCGCAGACTCCTTAGCTAGTTGCGGACGATTCTGCGAGACCCACAGGTTGTTGATGACGAGCGTGAGGTCGAGCGATGCGTCCGGGATGCGCGTCGCGCCGTAGACGTCGATGTCGGACCAGACCGTCTCGATGTTGAAGAGATGTTCGCTCTTGGCGGACCGCTCCACCTGTTCGAGGACGGCGCGCTGGATGTCGACGGCGTAGACGATGCCGTCCGCGCCCACGAGCTGCGCCGCCGGGAAGATAAAATGCCCCAATGACCCGCACCCGAGGTCGGCAACATGGAACCCCGCACGAATCCCTACGCGTTCGAGGAGCTTGAAGGGGTTGATGAGTTCCGTCCCGCTGCGGAGAGCCATACGTTACGTCTGACCGAAGCCGAAGATGGATCCGAGCGTCGCCTGCAGGAACGCCTCCCAGAGGTTCGTGGCGACGAGAAAACCGATAAGCGCGATGACGATGCCGATAAGCTTATAGAACAGATTTGATCCGCCACCCCCAAGCTTCGCGTCCGCCCATGCGACCGGACCGAAGAACCCGAGGATGACGCGCGTCTTCAGAACCATAAACGTCCCGGCAGACGCGATGGCGAGACCGATGAGGGTGCGAAGGAAGATGCCCATAGAGATGTTCAAAGTATAGCACGCCGAACGGCGTCAAGGTTTCTCAATGATATAAATGTCGCCGTCGCGTGCCACGGCCGCGTCGCCATGGTATCCCGCCTCACGAACCTCATGGAGGATGGCCGCGGGCTCGTCCTGTCCGGTGGTGTGTGTGATGCGCAGACGGCGACATCGGCTTCGCTTGGCGATCTCACCGGCTTCGCGCGGATTGAGGTGCCCGTACTTCGTCACATCCTCGTAGCCGATCCGGTTCTCCGACTCGCAGATAAAGAGGTCCGCATCATGCGCCGCCTCCGCAAGCGCGTCGCAAAATCCGCTGTCACCGGAATACGCGATGACGCCATGTTTCGTCTCGAGCCTGAAGCACATCGCGGGGTGGCGACCGAACCCGTGCGGGACGCTGTACGACGTCAGGAGAATCTCCTTCTCCAGCGTGACCGTCGCATGGTCGTCGAGCGACACGAAGGTCGGTGTGAACTCGTTCCAGTATCCCCCATCGTTCTCCGGCTGACACCAGTCCCAGAGTGCACGAAACCGGTCGACGAGGGGCCGCGGGAGGTAGAACGCGCATGGATTCGCGACGCGGCAGCCTGCGCCGAAGATACATCGGCATGCCTTGGCCTGGATGAACTGCGGCAGGGCCGCATGATCCGGATGCCCGTGCGTGACGCAGACGTGCGCGACGTCACCGTAGTCGTATCCCGCATCCGCGATACGGTAGCGAATACCTTCGCTGCAATCGAGAAGGATGAGCGTGCCGTCCACGTCGATGAGAAAACCGGGCGGCCACATGCGGGCGCCCTCGAGATGTCCGTTCGCGCAGATACCGGTCCCGAGCGCGATGACCTTCATGATGTCGATTGTAGCAGGCTCGGGACCGCCGAAAAAGTCACCGCTTCTCCCAACGCAGCATGATGCCGTGATGATCGAACCAGAACGTGGCGTCCACGGTCCCGCCCGCGAGCACGCCGTCGAGCCAGATCGCGTCGTCCTCCCACATCTCCACGAACGGCAACGTGTCGATCGGATACCACGCAGGGCGCATCTCCTCGGTCTCGATCGGTTCGCCTATGACGTCGCTCGTGACGAAGATACGGCATTCATTGTCCCACTCCGGACGGCATTCGAAGATGAACCGCACGACACCGCGGTCCTCGAGGACGCCCACGTCCACGCCCGTCTCTTCCTTGGTCTCGCGCCGGCACGCATCCTCGACCGACTCGCCCTCCGCGACCTTGCCGCCCGGGCCGTTCCATTTACCTGCACCGAATCCCCGCTTCTTCATGGCGAGCAGGACCTTCCCATCCTGAATGGGATAGCAGAGCGTCGTCCGTTTCATGCGTCTTTTTTTGTCGAAAGGATGGCGTCGAGGACCTCCGGGAGCTGTTGCGCCCCTTCGCGGACGCGGAAGTGCCCGTTCTCCTTCGTCACGATCTGTGCATGCAAACGATCCGCAAGCCAGACACCTTCCTTGTAGGGAACGAGGCGGTCGTTCGTCGAATGGATAACGGTCCATGCACGGCTGACGTGCCGGACATGTTCGAAATCGATGGGCGACGGGAACCACGTGTCGAGCGCCGCCATGAACGACCGCCCGAACCCGGCCACGAAGATGACGCGCGGAAACGACTCGGGCGGGAAGGCTGCGACGGCCTGAAGAATAGCCGCGCACCCGAGCGAATGGCCGACCAAAATCGTCTGACCCGGTTCTTTGATGGCGTCCTTGACCGTCGCGACCCACGCATCCCGATCCGGCACGGCCGGATTCGGCATCACGAGGCTCCTCACGGCGATACCCTGCTTCTCGAGTTCTCCCATAAGCCACGGGAACCACACGTTCGTAGGGTTCCCGAGGAGACCGTGCACGAGGATAACATCCATGCGAATCAGCGTAACGCGTCCGGCACCCCACCGCAATACAGGAAAACCGACGCTCAGAGCGTCGGATCCCCTCGATATAATCGAGCTCAGCTCGATGGTGGACGCTGTAGGATTCGAACCTACGACCCTCTCAGTGTAAATGAGATGCTCTAACCAACTGAGCTAAGCGTCCATGTCCGTCGGAGCCGAGTGTAGGCGTTTTCGCTCCGATTGTCCATCGGCGAAGGTCCAGGGCTTGCTATGTCCATAAAAGACAGCTACCCTCCGGCCACGGAGGATATCGATGGAACAGCATTCTCTTGACCTGTCTCGTGAATCGCCTCTCGAACGTTCGACCCTTCTCATCGCGATAGCGCTCATCCTTCTTGAGCCGCTCACGGTCTACCTCGGCGGTGCATCCGCGAGCATCTCCCGTCTCTTGGTCGGCGAAACGGCATTGCGATATGTGGCATCACTGACGGTGCGGCCATGACGTCCGACACCCCGAAACGCGACCCGCTCGTCGCCCGAACCACCGAGAAGCTTCTTGCGTGGGCAGAAATCCTCCTCGCTGCGGCGCGCCACAACCACGCGGATCTCATCTTCGCCTACGACGACGTCATCGACGAATTGAGTAACGAACGCGCACAACTCCGCGAGGAGTATCTCTGCTTCCGGTGCACGGAACCACCCCCGTCCCTAACGGTCCGACCGACCGCTCCTCCGAGGACGGACACCCTCCCTTCTCCGCCCGCGTTACCTGTCATCGCGACGAACCGCGCGCGGCGCCCCGTCAAAAAGCAGAAGCCGAAACGACGGACGACGCGACCACGATGACCTCCCGCTTGGACATAACGACGTCCAAGCGGTTTTTTCTAGCGACAAATACGACATCAATTCACGCGATAGTAAACATCCCACGTGAAGTGGGATGTTTACATGGTGCTCAGGAGAGGACTCGAACCTCCAAGGGATTGCTCCCGCCAGCACCTCAAGCTGGTGCGTATACCAAATTCCGCCACCTGAGCTTAGATTGTCTCAGCAGGATTCCGACCGATTCGTCACCTCGGAAAGGAGAACCGTGCCGTCAAGGAGCGTTTTTGCGCGGAACGGACAGTACCATTCCTCCCATGGTCTTGCAAGACCCCCGTGGCGCCCAGACGACGTCCGCGGCCCGTGATGATGCGCAATTTCTTCGGGACCACGCTGACCTCGAACCTGAATCCGCTTACGGCGTGGTTGTCCACCACGGCTTCGACGGGATCCTTCGAAGTGATGACGCCATGACGCAAGTGGATGGACGTCCCTTTCGCGGTCGGAACGCGTTTCCAGAGCGATGACGATCGTTCCTGCTCCATAGGGACGATGACCGCCTCAAGAAAACCGTCCTTCGCGTCTGCCACGACCATCTCCGAGCCGACACGACCACCGAGGTTGCGGACCGTAAGCGACCCGCCGTGCATGGACGAGACGTTGTATTGCCCTTCGATCTCGAGAGACGCGATGGTCGCGGGTAAGGAGATTTCCGTGAGGAAATACCGGTCGTCCACCCGTCCCATGTCGATGGTCTCGATGAGACGCGCAGCAAGGACGCCGCAAGCCTCCACGCCGACAGGAATACCGAGGAGCTTCGCGACCGCGTTGGGTCCGGTGACCGGGATGTACCCGACCGTCACGTCCAAATCCGGCAAAAACCACATCGTCTTGTCCAGCGTCGTGTCGTTCCCGACCACGACGACCGTCGTGGCGCCTTGACGCACGAGATCCTCGACAAGGTCCTTCGCGCTCCGAAACAAGGCCAGCCGCCCGATACGTCCGGCGAGCTCGAAGGTGTTCAGTTTGGTCTCCAACGACGCGATATCGCGTTCAAAACCACGATCCGACAGGAAGTCGTCGTAGATGTAGGCGTAGGCGGGGTTCATTCGTCCTCCTTCCCGTCGTGGGACGCAGCAGCCTTCGCGCCGTGCTTCTGGCCGGGTTGTGCAGCCTTCGCACCGATCTCGACGCGACCGTCCATCGTGGCACCCGACTCCACGGAGGCCGTCTGGCACGTGATGTCGCCTAAGATGCTGGCCGTGGACTTGATGTCGAGATGCGACCCCACCTCGAGGTTCCCCTCGATGATGCCGGCGATGATGGCTTTTTCGGCCTTGACCCCAGCCTTGAGTTTAGCCTGTGGCCCGACGGTCAGAAGGCCGGTCGTCGTGACGTTCCCGTGGACCTCCCCCTCGATGAGCACATCTCCCTGACTCGTAAAATCTCCTTCGACGCGGACACCTCCCGCGATGACGGTCGCAGGCGACGGCCTGCCGCCGAACGAATGGTCTTCTGGCATATCATCTTCGCGCTTAGGGCTCGTGAACATGGACATAGGGAAGGCATCAATCGATAAAACCTTACGTGCCGCGTCGACTACCCGTCAACTTGCGCGCAGGGGATATTCGCCGTGAACACGCTCCCCTCTCCGCGCCCCGGGCTCTCGACCGATATCGTCCCTTTCGCCGCATCGAGCAGCTTCTTCACCACGAACAGGCCAAGGCCCACGCCCTGCCGTCTCATGTCGCCTGCGCGATGGAACCGCTTGAAGAGCCCCTCGATGTCCTCGGACGAGAGACCAGCTCCCGTGTCCGAGACCACGACGACGAGCCGGCTGTCACGATACGAGACGTCCACGGAGACGCGGCCCGCATCCGTGTATTTGATGGCGTTGTCCACGAGGTTGAACGTGACGTTGCGGAGGATCTCGACGTCGATATCGAGCCGCTCCGGGATATCCGTGAAGCACGCCTCGAGTGCGACGCCCTTGGCTTTCGCGAACGGACGGACTTCCCCCAACAGCGTCCGGATCTCCGACGCGGGATCCACGACGGTCCGCACCGAACGGAACACGCCCGCTTCGAATCTCGCCGCGTTCAGGGCCGTCTCCGAGAGGGACAGGAGGCGATCCGCGCCGTTCTCGATGAGCCGAACGACGTCGCGGGCCGCCTCCGGAAGCGGACCGTAATCCCCGCGAACGAGCATGTCGGACGAGAAGCGGATGCCGCCGAGAGGGCCACGCAGCTGATGCGCCATCATGTTCACGAAATCGGTCTTTTCCTCGTCGATGGAGACGAGAGCGCAATTCATCCGCTCGACCGCGCGTCGGCGGGTGGCTTCGCGGCGTACCACGTGGATGGCCATGACACCGAAGGCGCCCATTGCGACGGCGCCGACGAACGAGAGAAGGGCGTCGAACGGGGTATGTGCCTGCAGGACCACGACCGTGGCGCCCGCGACGAGGAGGAGGAGGAAGACCTCGAGCTCGGAGATCTCGATGTCGAACAGGCGTACGCGGATGAAGGCCATGGACGAGACCACGACGAAGGCGCCCGCGACGAGCGTGACGGCCGTGCCGCTCGAAAGCGGCCCTGTCATGAACTGCGTGAGTCCGCCGATGAGGAAGAGCGCGAGGAGGACGAACCCGTATGTCAGGCGGCGGCGCGTCTCGCGCGGGGAGGATTCGTCGTAGGACCCCGGCAGGAGACGAGCCGTGACCGTCAGGAAGGCGCCGATATGGAAGACCACGGCCGCGATGACACCGATATCGAGCAGCGCATAGCCGAGGGCGGCCGACGGGTAGGTCGCGCGGAAGAGGAACGCGGAATCGATGAGGAAGAACAGCGCGAGCGAGATGAGGTAGGTCAGGAAGGTCTTGAGGCGGAACGGACGGGATCCGAGGATTACGGACGCATGGAGCGCGAGCGCAGGCGCGAAGCACGCGGACAGGTAAAACAGGACGCGCCAGATCGTGACCTGCGTCGGCAGGGCCGTGGCGCGCATCTCCTGGAACCAGTCCACCGACGTCCAGAGCGAGAGCGTCATGGCGATGAGCGCGAAGACGACGCTGCCGCGTGCCCATCGGTTCCGCCACCAGGCGAGGACACCAAGGCCGAACACCGCGGCCGCGATGCCGATGGAGGGGGTGAGGTCGGAAGTCAGGAGGTGCATGAGGGAAAACCCCGTCTGACGGAGCTACATCTCTTCGGGAATGGGAATGCCGAGGAGGGTCAAGCCGAGGATGAGCGCGGTGCGGGCGGACGCGACGAGCCGGAGACGGGCCTGCTTCACGCCGAGGGGCGCGTCGATAACGGGCACGTCGCGGTAGAATTCGTTCGAACGCGTCGCCATGTCGAGGCACCACTGTGCGAGGACGGACGGCCGCAGCTCGTCCGCGGCGCGTTTCGCGGCTCGCGGGAACGTGGCGATGGCGAGCGCGAGGCGCTTCTCCGCCGGGTGCTCCAACGCGTCGAGATCACCGACCTTCATCCCCCTCCCAGCCTCCCAGTTCGCCTTCATGAGGATGGACCCGAGCCGCGTCGTCGCATACTGGATATACGGCCCGGTCGCCCCGTCGAACGAGAGCGCTTTCTCCATGTCGAACACGATGGCCTTATCGCCGTCCTGCTTCAGCATTCCGAACTTCATGCCGCCCATCAGGAGGCACCAGGCCGTGTGAGTGACCCTGCCCTGGTTCCAGTCCAGATGCCGCTGCGAAGTCTCGGCCGTCGCGAACGCTAATATCTCCTCACGGAACGAAGGCCATGTCACCACATTACCGCTCCGGCTCGACATACTCCCACCCTTCAGCGTCACGAACTCGTAGCCGATATGTTCCATCGGCTTGTCGAAGCCCATACGCCGGAGCGTGGCGAACAGCTGACGGAAATACAGGGACTGCCGATTGTCGACGACAATCAGGTTCCGTGCGAGCTTCGGATAATCCTTGAACTTCACTTTCGCGAGCGCGAGATCCTTCGTGGCGTAGAGCGTGGTCCCGTCCGACTTGCGGATAAGGAAGATGTCCAAGCCCTCGTCCGTAAGGTCGACGATGATCGCCCCTTCGCTCTCCTTCGCGATACCTGTCTTCAACAGCTCACCGACGACCTTGAGACCGGCCTCGACCATCTCGCTCTCGAGGTATTGGCGGTCGATGGCGACACCGATGTCTTCGAAAATCGCTTCCATCTCCTGCAGGGACCAGCGCCGCGTCTCACGCCAGAGTTTCGTCCAAGCGGTATCCTTACCTTCAAGGCGACGCTGCACGTCCGAAACCTGGGTCTTCCAGTCAGGATTCTCTTCAAGAAGCTTCGTCGCTTCCGCATACAGCTCCCCGAGATGCTTGCCGTTACGCTCCGATTTCGGGACGGCCTTCAGCATGGCCTCGACTGCATCGGTCGTGAGATCCAAAATGAGATGGTCCGCCCACGCCTCGTCGGACAACGGCGTGGCCGACGTCTCGCCCTTTTTACGTTTCGGCACGGGCCGCTTCACGTCGGAGGACCCGCGACGAACGAACAGCCACAGACACTTGGCGACGTGTGCGCCGATATCGCCGTGGTAGCTCGACGTCACGACGTCCCACCCGTTCGCCTGAATGATGCGGGCGAGCGACGCACCGAGCACGAGGTTGCGGAGGTGACCGACATGGATCTCCTTGTGTGTGTTCGGCTGGGCGTACTCGAGCATGAGTTGCTTGCCCTTGCCGCTGTCGGTCTTGCCGTACGACGCCTTCATGCACTCGACATCCTTGATAACGCGGCCGACGAGCTCCGCGCCCTCAAGCGTGACATTGAGGTACGGACCGGCCGCGCTCACGGACGCGATACCGTCCGTTCCGGTCTTAATCTTCTTCGCGAGACTTTTGGCCACGTCAGCCGGACTCTTCCGCGAGACCTTCGAGATGCCGAAACAGGGGTACGCAAGGTCTCCCAGATCCGGCGTGGGCGGAGGCGCGAGGTCTCCCGGCATCACGTCGAACCCCGCGGCCTCGCCGATGATGCGTGCGATATGCGTCTTGATGGCGTCCCAGGCGTAAGTCATAGAAATACTGTCATTCTGAGTCCGACGAAGAATCTTCCCAATATTCTGAAGGTCCTTCGCGGGAGCCTCAGGATGACATCGTTAGATCAGCCTCACGAAAAACCGCTTCCCCTTCTGCACGACCGCGGGCGACTTCACCGTCGCCTCGACGTCCTTCACGACCTTCCCGTCGACCTTCACGCCGCCCTGCATGATCTGCCGACGGGCTTCAGATTTCGAAGCGACAAGGTCCGCCTGGACCAGCACTTCCAGAAGCGATGAGCTGCGGGCACCGACCTTCAACGTCGGCATCTCCTCCGGCGCCTCATGCGCGGTATGAACCTTCGTGAAATGCTCAGCCGCCTTCTCCGCCGCGGCCTCGCCAATGAACATCGTCACGACCTCCGCCGCGAGGCGCCGCTTGTACGCGACCGGATTCTCACCTCCTGCGATAGACGCCTCGATGCCCTGGATCTCCTTCATCGGCACGTCCGTGCACAGCTCAAACCCCGGGATGATCATGCCATCCGTCCAGCTCATGACCTTCCCGAACATGTCCTCCGGCGCGTCGACGAGCGTGATCATGTTTCCCTCGGTCTTCCCCATCTTCCTGCCGGTCGGATCGGTCAGCAGACGATTCGCGAGCACGAACTTCTCCTTACCTTTCACCTCCTTCATGAGCGTGCGGCCCGCGAGCATATTGAATGTCTGATCGTTGCCGCCGATTTCAAGATCCACGTCCATCGCGACCGAATCGTAGCCCTGCATCAGCGGATACAGGAATTCATGGAGATAGACCGGCTTCCCTTCCTTCATGCGCGTCTCGAACATGTCGCGCTCCGCCATCTGTTGGACCGTGAAATGCGACGCAAGCTCCACGACGTCGCTGAACGTCATCGCGTCGAGCCAGTCGCTGTTGAACCGCATCTCCACGGGATTCGACCCGTCGAAGTCGAGAATCTTCGAGGCCTGCTTACGGTAACCCTTGCAGTTCAGGAGGACCTGCTCGCGTGTCAGCTTTTTGCGCGTCGCGAATTTGTCCGTGGGGTCGCCGATCCTGGCCGTGAAGTCGCCGATGAGCAGGACGGCCTTGTGCCCGAGCTTCTGCAGTTCCGCGAGCTTCCGCATCGAGATGGCATGCCCGATATGCAACGACGGTCCGGTCGGGTCGATGCCGAGATACGCCGTAAGGGGCTTCCCGCCCTTCAGCCGTTTCTCTAACGCCTCTGGCGTCGGATACACGTTCTCCACCCCGCGCGTGAGGAACATCCGAATCGCCTTCTGGTCCGTCGAGACCGTCGATTTTTTGGCCATATTCGAAGCTTATCGTACCCGGAATGTCGGAAAAAGACAACAAAAAAGCCCCGTTCAGAAAAACGAGGCCACGTGCCGGTCAGGATTCAATTATCGCAGACTTCCCGCGCAACGGCATCCAAATCCTCCCTGGAGCAATCCCAGCAATTGACATCCGGCTCTTTGCCGGGAAGCTCGTCCAGGAGCATCTGACGCGCAATTGCCCTGGCCTCGGCTTGGGTCGCGGCGGTTCCGGAATAGTACCCGCCCGTCTTCTTCTTTAGAATAAGCCCTTTCGTACGGGATGCGCTACATCCCCACATCGTCTCAGGGATGTCCGGGCGAGGCGTTGGAGCGGGTGTTGGTTTGTCCTTACACCCTACGAGGAAACATGCGGAAAGAACCAACGTAATTGCGAGAGCCTTCATCTCTCCTCCTTCTACCTTTCGGTACGTCAAAAGTATCAGAATCGACACCATATGTCAAGCCTAGAGCATCTTCGTAATTTCATCCCAATGAACAAAAAAGGGGCTGTGCACTGGCACGACCCCGATAGGGAGGAGATGATACTGGGACGCTCTATCACCTGAAGCAGATATCCTCGGCCGTCTTATCAAGACCACTCTTAGCGCATTCCCAGCAATTTGCAGTTGGATCGGTACGAGGCTTTAGAAACGAGGGTTGCGCGTCGAGGGGATGTTGTCGATACAATTCCAAGGCTTTATACAATTCCAAAGCTATATATATGGCTTCAGATAACGTTGACGCCCTGATAGCATACGCCTTACTTACAGGGCGTTTGAACGCTTTAGACCCTGAACCCACGACGCATCCGAAGAACGTTTTCAGTTTCGGTGGCGGAATGCAAATCCTACCACCACAAGGGACGACACGCAGGACTAGTAGAATAATCGTGCAAAGAACCAACGCAGAAACAATCAGGAATGCTTTCATTCACGACTCCTCATAACTGACCATCGGTCAATACCAAATGTTGCGATCTCTGCCAATCGTTGAAGCCGAACTATTTTTGATACGACACACCTACTCAAGCTTTCCGATGCGCTCCTTCAACGCCGCGACTTTCGCCTCCGCTTCCGACTTGTTCGTCTTCATGGTCTCGACGACCTTGACCGGCGCCTTGGACGTGAACTCCGCGTTGCCGAGCTTCGTCTCGAGCGACGCGACGTACGCCTCGGCTTCCTCCATCTCCTTAGAAAGTTTTGCCATTTCCTTTTCGACGTCGATGGCGTCCGCGAGGTCGATGCCGACCATCCCCTTCTGCGTCGAGAGCGAGCCCCAGCCCTCCGGGATCGCGTCCGCGAACGTCACGGTCGACGCGCGGCACAGCGCGGCGATATTCTGCGCCTGATCCTTCAATTCCGACGCGCCATGAATCGCGAGGTTGATCTCTTTCTGCGGCTCGATGCTGTTCTCCGCACGCAGGCGACGTGCCGTCGTGACGACATCTCGAAGGACTTCAAACGTTCCGACTTCTTGCTTCTTGCTTCTTGCTTCTTGAGACGGCCACGACGCGACGATGAGACTCCCCTCGAACCCCGCCTTCTTCCAGATGTCTTCCGTCACGAACGGCATGTACGGATGCCAGAGCGCGAGGACCGTCTTGAGCACATGCGTGAGGATGGCTTCCTTCCCCTGTTCGACCTTCGCAATCTCGAGATACCAGTCCGCGAGGTCGCCCCACGTGAAGTCGCGCAATTCCTCGCCCGCTGACGACAGCTCGTATGCCGCGATCTTCTTCGTGATGCTCGCCGTCACCTCGCCGAGCCGGGCGAGGATCCATCGATCCGCGAGCGTAACGGGTTTCGGCGGCGTGTCGGACGTCGCACCTCCCTCGTCCCCGATCTGCATCAGGATGAACCGCGAGATGTTCCACAGCTTGTTCGTGAAGTTGCGGAACCCCTCGATTTTCTCCTCAGACAGTTTCTGGTCCTGGCCGGGCGTGGTCCCGAGCACGAGGGAGAGACGCACCGCGTCCGTCCCGTACTTCTTGATCATGTCGAGCGGATCGATGACGTTGCCGAGCGACTTCGACATCTTGCGACCCTTCTCGTCACACACGAGGCCGTGGAGATACACATCCTTGAACGGCACCTCGCCGAGCGCGTACGTTGACATGAGCACCATGCGCGCAATCCAGAAGAAGAGAATGTCGTGGCCTGTCTCGAGCACGGACGTGGGATGATAGGCCCGATTCTTGGCGAATTCCTTCTCGTCCGGCCACCCGAGCGTGGAGAACGTCCACAACCCAGACGAGAACCACGTGTCGAGCGTGTCAAGGTCCTGTTCCCATCCCTTACCCGGCGACGTCGTCGAAACCGCCGTCTCGTCGCCCTTGTACCAGACCGGGATGCGATGTCCGAACCAGATCTGCCGCGAGATGCACCAGTCGCGGAGGTTGTCGACCCAATGGAAATACGTCTTATCGAACCGTTCCGGAACGACCGTGATGAGCTTCGAAGCGACCGCATGCCGCATCAGCTCCTTCAGCGTCGCGGTATCGCCCTTCTTCCATGTCCCGAGCGTGTCCTGACGCACCGCGAACGGCTTGTTCACGCGCACGAACCATTGCTTCATGGGCAACTGTTCGACGACCGCGCCTCCGCGCTGGCCGATGGGCAGGCTCTGTGGGACCTCCTCGACGGACCGGACCAGACCGGCCGCGGAGAGCATCTCCTCAATCTTCGCGCGTGCCTCGACGGTCGTGAGGCCGCCGAACCCTTCACCGACTGCATCTACGATCATGCATGCATCCTGATCGATGACCTGCACCGTCGGAAGGCCGTGCCGCTCGGCGATGTCCGCGTCGGTCATGGAATGCGCCGGCGTGACGCCGACCGCGCCCGTGCCGAACTCCGGGTCGACTGCTTCGTCCGCGACGACCGTAATCGAGAGTTTCTTCCCGCAGAACGTCGGCGTGAACGTCATACCGACAAAGGCCTTGTACCGCTCGTCGTCCGGATGCACCGCGACGGCCGTGTCGCCGAACTTCGTCTCGGGCCGTGTGGTCGCGACCGGAATCGGAAACTCCTTGTCGTACGTGAACGTGACGAGCCGCGCGGTCGTCTCCTTCATGTCCACCTCGTCGTCGGACAGCGTCGTCTTGAAGACGGGGTCCCAGTTCACCACGCGAAAGCCGCGCTCGATGAGCCCGTCCTCATGCATCATGCGGAACACCTCGTTCACGGCGGCGTTCCGCTCCTCGTCCAGCGTATACTTCTCCCGCGACCAGTCCATGGACGCGCCCATGGCCTTGCACTGGCTCACGATGGTGTCGCGGGACGACTGCGCGAACGTGCGGACCTTCTCGAGGAACGCCTCACGGCCGAGTTCTCGACGCGGGTCCTTCATCCCCTGCTCGATGAGCATCTGCTCGACCTTCACCTGCGTGGAGATGGCGGCATGGTCCGTGCCCGGGACCCAATACGTCTTCTTCCCCGACATCCGATGGAACCGGATGAGCAGGTCCTCGATGGCGAGCATCACGGCGTGGCCGAGATGCAACGTACCCGTACGGTTGGGCGGCGGCAGGACGATGCAATACGGCTCCGCGTCCGCGAACCGCGCATCGAGCGCCGCAAGCCGGTCCGGATCGAACGCGCCCGACGATTCCCATCCCTGAAAGATGTCCGCTTCGACGGAGGCGGCGTCGTACGCCTTCGGAAGGTCGCGGTTGGTGGTCATAGATGCGGAAATGCTACGTTTCAAGGGCCTTCGCGTCAACTTGATATGTATCGATTCGCTTCCCGAGGTCATCCGAGGGACCCTCCACTGTACCGTAGTCCGATTGACATACCGCACCGGCACAGTTGACACATCTCCCGTGGCGTCGTAAGGTCTTGTGTCCCATGCTCAATGTCGGTCCCTATGTCCCTGACCCCCCAACGGCAGGCCATTGAGCACTTCCAGCGCGCCAAGCGCATCCTCGTGGTCACCAGAGAACATGCATCCCACGACGCCCTCGCCAGCGTCGCGGCATGTTCCCTGTTCCTCACGAAGATAGGGAAGGCGTTCGACGTGGTCGTGCCGGGATTCGACAAGGCTGAAGCGCTGGGATTCCTACCGGGGCTCGACGCCGTATCCGGCTCGGTCGGCGCCATGCGCTCCGCCCGCATCACGCTCGACGTGAGTCGCGCGCCCATCGGTGAACTGTCGTACGACGTCCGCGACGGGAAGCTTGAAATGGCGCTCGTGCCCAAGAAAGGCGAGTGGACGGCCAAGGATCTCGTCTTCTCGCATGGCGAAGACCGATACGACCTCGTGCTGGCCGTGGATACACCGGACATGGCGTCGCTCGGTCCGCTCATGCGCGACCACGCCGCGTTCCTGCATCGGACTACCGTCGTGAACGTGGACCGCGACCCCGGCAACGAGCTGTGGGGCCAAGTGAATCTCGTGGACCTGAACGCGGCCGCGACCGGCGAAATCCTATTCCGCCTGTTCCAGGCATGGGACCGCAGCCATATCGACGAGGACATCGCGACGGCGCTCCTCGCCGGCGTCATCGCGAAGACGCGTTCGTTCCGCACGCCGGACATCACGCCGGAAGCGTTGACGTCCGCGTCGGAGCTCGTGTCCCTCGGCGCCCGGCGCGAAGCCATCGTCCATGGGCTCTGGCGCCGGCGCTCCGTACCGACGCTTAAACTCTGGGGCCGCTGTCTCTCGCGCCTCGAACACGACCGCGACCGCGGGCTTGTCTGGTCGCTCCTGACGAGACAGGACCTCGCCGAAACGGGTGCCGCGGACGACGCGCTCGACGATGTCGTCTACGAACTCATCGGCTATGCTCCGGAAGCGAAGGTCATCCTGCTCGCGTCGGAACCGGCATCGCCCGGACCGCTCCGCATCTCCATCCACACGAACGCGCCGTTCTCCGCCATTGACCTCGGTCGGCCGTTCGACGCGACCGGTACACCGAGCCACGCGAGCTTCATGATGAAGGAAACGAAAGACGTGATAGCGGACATGAACGCCGTCGTCGAGAAGATCCGCGGCGCGATGCGGCCGTCGAAAGCGTAAACGAAAACGAGCCTCGTTGGGGAGACCTAGAACGCATCCTCGCCAGGAACGTTCTAAGCGCTCGCCAACCAGACCCGCTTTCCCTTATGGGACCATGATAGACGAAGCGTCTGGCCTCTGCAAGCCGCTTCCGTCACTCGACCTGGGGATGAGCTACTCTGCGTTCGGGATGCCCAGGGCGTTGTTCAGCTTGCTGACCTGCGTCTGGAGATCCTCCATCTCGAGCCGCATCTGACGAATCTCGCGGATGATGCTCTGTTTGGTGCTCAAACGCGAGTCCTCGATTTTCGCATCGGTCTGCGCCTGTGCCGCACTGAACGCGAACGCACCCGTGAGGACGACCGCGAGGCCGGCGATGATGGACGCGGCCCAGATGTGGGACATCCCGCGTGAGACGTGCAGGATGTGATGGTCGCGCATATGCGAGACCGGACCAACGTAATGGACCCGGCACTCCTCGCTACAGGCGCTATGCCCGCATGCGGAGAGCATGGAACCTCCCGTCGGACCGCCCGGAGTGGGCGTCGATGCGCCCTTGGAGACGCGACGGCGAACCGTCTTTTTTGTTTTCACAAGGCCCATAAGGATGAAGGGACAAAAAGAGTGAGATACGATGAAACGAGTATACCACACGTGAAACTGCGTCAACAATAACCTTCCACAGGGGTATGATGCATATTGACGCGGACAAGGTTGTCCGATACCATCTCGGCACGCCGTGGACGGCTAGCTCAGTTGGTTAGAGCGTCACATTGACATTGTGAAGGTCAGAGGTTCGACTCCTCTGCCGTCCACCATCCAAAAACCCAGCCGCTTTGGCTGGGTTTTTCGTTTGCGTTTTTATGTGAGTCTTAGCGGGTGACCGAAATGCTGTTCGCCGTGCCGTCGATTTCGCCGTTCCCAGACACCGTAACGCGGGCGTTCGTAGACGTCGACCTCACGATGTAATACCCCGTCCCGTTCGCGGTACCGGCGGTCGGATCCGACGGGATGCTACCGACGTAGATTTCTTCGTTGGTCAAAACGGACAGGTCGACGTATCCCGTGCAGGCCGCGGCGCCCGTCGCGCAGATTTCATCTCCATAATCCCCAGCACCCGTTGATGTCGGGATGGTGGCGGGCAACTGGCCTCGGTTATCGACCGTGTACTGACCGACGGCGTTGAGGATCGTCGTCACATGGGAACGGCGCTGTGCGTCGTTGGCCTGTGCGAGCTGACGGGCCGGATTAATGGCGATGATGACGATTGCCGCGAGGATCGCGATGATCGCGATGACGAGGAGCAGCTCGATGAGGGTGAACCCCTTCAACGAACGGACGCGTTGTGTGAGTTTATTCATATGATTGTTTCGAATGATACCACGATTACGGAGTATCGATGAAATTTATGCCTGGGGATAATTTTCTCGCACGCATCGCGAGACCCGAAACGACTGCGATCTGATGTGGCAGGAGTCCTTCCGCCGAGAAGGGTGGGACGCCGAACGCGACAGGGATGCCGAGCAACGCGGACAGCTCGCCGTCCACCCCCTGCAGGGCGCTCGATCCTCCGACGAGGAGGGCTTGGACGACCTTTCGGTCCGTCTTTTTGCTGTAGAACGCCGACGCTTCGGCGAATTCGCCCGCGATCTCCTTCAGGACCTTGCGGATAGCCTCTGCCACGCCCGCATCTCCGAAGCCCTGCTCGCGCTTGAGCATCTCCGCGGCGTCCAGTTCGATCTTCAGCTTCTTCGCGATGGTCTCGGTCACGGCATCGCCCGCGGCATGGATCGTCGCGGAGAGCTGCAGTCCCTCGGCATCCGCGAGCGCGAACGTCGTGAAGCGACCACCGATATCGATGACCGCCGCGCCCGCATCAGGCGCGAGCGACGCGATATCCACGACGGCGCGTGTCAACGCGGAAGATTCGAGCTCGAGGATCTTGAGGTCGAGTCCGGCGAGCGCCAGCGTCTGCTCATACGCCTCGACCACGTCCGCAGACGCAGCGGCGAACAGGATCTCGTAGGTCTCTTTCGAACGGGACAGAATCTGGAAATCCCAGGCGCTTGCCTCGAGGTCGAGCGGGATGACCTCTTCCGCGCGCGCGACCACGGTATCGCTCACATCCTTCGGGTCGACACCTCCTTCGATCGTGAGGTGATGGATGAACGTCTGCGATTCGGGGACCTCCGCCACCACGTGCATGGTCTTCGGGGGACGCGGCGCCGCTCCGGCGACCGCGCTCCGCAACGCGGCCGCGAGCCGTTCCTGGTCCATGATGCGTCCGTCCTGCACGATGCCGGGCTCGAGCTCCACGCGGTTGAACGACAGGGCGCTCCGTTGCAGCGCGTTCGTCTGGAGAAGCTGGATGTCGTCGTCGGAGATGTCGAGCGCGAACGCCGCTTTCGACGAGAAGAGATTGGAGAGGAATCCGGTCATAGGCATGTTCAAAAATCTGCGACCTCCTGCCACGACGTGACGAGGAGGACCGGGACGAGACGCGAGACGACGACGCTGATCTTCCTGGTGGCTCCGTCCACCGTGCTCGTCGCCTGGATGGTCCGATTGTAGTACCCGGTGCCGCTGACGGGCAGGATGTGGCAGGTGTGCCCCCCTTGGAGCGCCAGCGTCTCGTTCCCGAGATAGCGGGACGACCGCCGGAGGTTCATCAACGCGTGCTCCATGCACTGCGTCGCGCCCAGATGCGCATCCATCTGTTCCTCGTTTGTCACGCTCATGTTGAGTCCGCCGACGGCGCGGATCAGGACGCCGCCCGCGATCAACATGGCGACCGCCGAGAGCAGCAGGACCGAGATGAGCGCGATGAAGCCGGGTCGTGTCGTCATGGGCGTCGCCGGACATTCTCGGTCGTCCGGTAGACCTCGCCGACGTCGAAGACGGACGGACCGTCCTCGGCCGTGGAGCTCACATAGAGTATCACGCGCACCGTACCCGGGGTGCCGGTCGCCGTCATGTCCTGGAAGACGGCGTAGACGACCTGCCCTTCCTCGAGCGTCAGCGTCGTCGTCGGGGATGTGCCTTCCTTGAGCAGCAGCACGCCGTCCTCCACGCTGAAGGTCGTGGGATTCGTGCTCGTGGTCGGCATGACGAGCGTCAGGATGCCGGTCGACGTGCCGGATGACGGGACCGCGATGGACGAGGCGTTCTGCACCGCGAGCCGGATGCGCTCCATGGCGATGTGCCCGCCCTGCCGCACCTCGGACATGGCGCGCAGCTTCAGTTTCAGGTCGAACACGGCGAAAAGGATGTCCACGATCGCGAACACCAGAATCGCGACGATGGCGATGTAGATGAGAAGCTCCACGAGCGTAGAGCCGGCTACTGGATGGCGTCGCATATCAGGGTCCAGGCTGGATGATGACGATGGCAGAAGAGGGGTCGTTCGTGGTGACGTAGGCGGTGCTGGTCGCGACGGCGATGTCCGTCGCGTCGCCGGTCAAATCCACCTGCCCGAAAATGTAGGGGTTCACGTCGTCGTGGACGTTCATGATGATGAACTCGGACGTGGAGGAGCCGGTCGCCATGAAGAGCAGGTGGCTCTGCTCGGCGACGATGGTGTCTCTCGTGCGTCGGCTGAACATCCGGATGACGTTGCCACCGATTTCGTACGTCCCGAGGAGCGAGGGAGAAAACGGCATCGACGCGTTGAAGATGAACAGTTCTGGATTGCTGCTGCGGAGGTTCGACCCTGCGTAGACGGTCGTCCCCGACACGGCGATGGCATGGAAGTCCTCGGCTCCCGCGGCATCGTATCCCCCGCCGACCGCGAGGGAGGCCGGGTTCGTGACGTTCACCACCTTGAGCTCCTGGCTGTTGTCCTGCGCCGCGAAGAACGCATACGGCGTCCCTGCATATCGGATGGCCATATCTTCGCCACCGGACCCGAGGAACGTCGAACCGACGATGACGGGCGTGGTCGCGGTCGCGACGTCATAGATGTAGTAGGTCGCCTGGTTCCCTTGCGCCTCGCGGACGAAGTGGAGCAGGGTCCCGCTCGCCGCGATGCCTTTGACGTCCGAGACGCCTGTGAGCTTCACGGACCCGATGATTACCGGTGCCGTCGGGACGGTCGTATCCACGATCTTCACCTCGTCCGGGTTGTCGTCGCTCGCGAGATAGACGCGGAACCCGTCCGCGTCGAGGTAGACATTGCTCCCGATCTCCAACTGGCCGAGGAGGATAGGATCGATCTCATTGGTGATGTCGAAGATGTAGAACTCAGAACCCGTCGCGCTCTGCGGCGTCGAGACATACAGCCGGTCCTTCACGATGTCGACGGAGAGCGCCGGGATGTTGCCGGGGATGGTCACGGTCGCGATGATGTAGGGGCGGTTCCACGTGCCGATGCCGAACTCGCGGCGCCAGTTCGTCAGCAGGGTCGCGTAGGTCACGGACTGCGGGAGTCCCGGGGCGAACATCCACGAGACCGTCGACGTGACGGCGCAGAAATCCATGGTGTCGCAGTCGAGTTCGAGCGACCGGACGTATCCGTCCGTGTCGTCTGGGGTGTCGGATAGCCCCCAGACCGTGCCTGTCGCGGCGAGGCCGTACGTCCCGCTCCCGAGCACGTCATACGAGGCGTCACGGATGGAACGAAGCGCTTCGATACCCTCCTCCGCGAGGAGACCGGCCTTCTGCCGCTCGTTCGCGAGCCGCTCCGACGTCGCGGCGTTCAGCAGCATGGCCACGAACGTCGAGACGCCGACGACGAACACAGCGATAGCAACCAAGACCTCTACGAGGCTTTGTCCGGAAGGATACGAGGTGATGCGTCTCATGGAGCTTCAATCTTGCCGACGGCGTTCACGGTCACGTCGATGGTCCCGCCGGCGCCGATGACGGACATGGTCCCGACCATGCTCGACGTCGCGTACAGCTTAGAGAACACCACCTCCGTCGCCGTGCTCGAAACCGTGATGGACGAGGGAATCGGGGTCGTCTCATCTTCGGCCACGACCCGCGTCGCGTAGCTCCGGCCTTGGAACAACACGTAGCCGTCGGAGAGGATCTTCACGCCATGCGGGCTGTCGCCCCGCGCGGCCGTGGCGCGGGACTGCGCCCGACGCAGCGTCTCGGCGAGCTGCTGTGCCGTCTCGGCCACGAGCTGATTCTGATAGGAGCGGATGGTGAGTGGCGCCGTCACGGCCACGATGACGGCCATGATGCCGATGACGATGACGAGCTCGATCAGCGTGAAGCCGACCCGCCGCATACGGCCATCCCCGCTACTTGGAGATGGATGCGGTGAGTTCATAGATCGGCGTCATGACGGCCATCATGAGGAACGCCACCATGATGCCGATGAACATCAGCAACACGGGCTCGATGATCGTCGGGAGCTTCTTGGTCTGGAGGTCGACCTCGTTGTCGAAATACTTCGCGAGATACATGAACGACTCCTCGAGCTTGCCGCTCCGCTCCCCCACCGTGATGATGGCGACGACGTTCTGCGGGAAGAGCAGGGGATATTTGGCTAAGATGGTCGCGAGCGGGACGCCGGCCGTCAGGCTCTTCGTCGAGGCACGGAGTGAATTGCGGTACCGCACGTTCGTCAGCGCCTCCGAGGTCGCGGTGAGCGTATCCTTGATCGTCAGACCGGAGCGAAACAGCGTACCGAAGATCTGGCAAAAAAGCGCGAGCTGATAGTTGCGCACGAGGCTCCCGAAAAATGGCGCTCGGATGGCGACCGTATGGTAGAACCATTTGACGGCCGCGATGCGCGAAAGCATCATGAACCCGAACCCGATGACGCCGATACAGACGAGGATGAGGATACCGTGATCCCGCATGGTATCGGAGATGAACAGGAGGATGCGCGTGGCGAGCGGCAGTTCCACGTCGAGCGACGAGAAGAGCGGGGTAAGCTTCGGCAGGATGAACATGGCGATGCCGGCGCCGATGATGAGCACCATCCCGAGGATGATCTTCGGATACATCATGGCAGAGCCGATTTTGGATTTCAGGTCGCGGTTGCGGCCCATGATATCCGCGAGGTACTGGAGGTTCGATTCGAGCGTCCCGTTGATCTCGCCCGCGCGGATGATGTTGAGCGCGAGGTCGCCGACCTCCTCGCGGTACGGAGTCAACGCGTTGGAGAGCGAGCTCCCCTTCTCGATTTGGGCCTTGGTCTTGACGAGGAAGTTCCTGAACGACTTGCGTGGGGTCTGCGGGATGAGCACGCCGAGCGACTCGTTCAAAGGGATGCCGCTCTGCACCATGATGGAGATGTTCTTGAAGAAATCCACCATCTCCTTCTTGAAGGCGTGATTGATGAGGAACCGAAACGGATTCGTCATAGGGTCATGCTTTGGTCGCGCGGATGATTTCGTCGATGGTCGTCTGTCCCTTGAAGACCTTGATGAACCCGTCCTCAATCATGGTCCGCATGCCCTGCTCGATGGCCTTCTTGCGGATGTCGTCGGCGCTCTGCTTGCCGACGATGAGCGGTCGGATCTCCTCGGTCACTTCGAGGATTTCGTAGATGCCGGTGCGTCCGCGGTACCCGGTGTCGCCGCACACGCGGCACCCCTTCCCGTGGTACAGGCGGATCTTCTCGATATCCTTCTCGCCACCGAACTTCTGCACGAGACGATGGAGCGCCGGGTCGCCTTCGATGGCCTTCTGGATCTCGGCGTTCAGGAACACGCTTTCCATGCAGTTGGGGCAGATCTTCCGCACGAGGCGCTGCGCGATGATGACGTTCAGGGACGAAGCGATGAGGAACGGCTCGACCCCCATCTCGAACAGCCGCGGGAACGTGGTGGCCGAGTCGTTGGCATGCAGCGTCGAAAGAACGAGGTGGCCGGTGAGCGCGGCGTTGACCGAGATGTTGGCGGTCTCCGGGTCGCGAATCTCGCCGACCATGATCACGTCCGGGTCTTGACGCACGAGGGATTTCAGCCCGACACCGAACGTGAGGTTGGTGCGCGGGTTCACCTGGATCTGTCGGATGCCTTGGATATCGTACTCGACCGGGTCCTCGATGGTCATCACATTCACGTCCGGCTGGTTGAGGATGTGCAGGATGGCGTACAGCGTGGTCGTCTTCCCGGATCCCGTCGGACCGACCGCGATGATCATGCCGTGCGGCAACGCAGCGGCACGATCCACCTTCTCCAGATCGTCCTCCTGTAGCCCGAGATCCTCGAGGCGGAGACGCTGGAACCGTTCCGACAGCAAACGCATGACCACGTTCTCGCCGCGCGTGATGGGTAGGATGGAGACGTGGAGGTTGAGGTTCCCGGCCTCGGTCTTGATCTCAAAACGCCCATCTTGCGCCTGCGCGTGCTCGTCCGTCCGGAGCCGCGAGAGGATTTTCACCCGGAACACGACCTTCTCATGGAACTCCGGCGGGTACCGGAACATCTCATGCATGTCGCCGTCGATACGGAACCGAACCACGACGCTGAACTCTTCCGGCTCGATGTGGATATCGGATGCGCGCCCCTTATGTGCCGCGAGGAGCATGAGCTCGACAAGCTTCACCGCGTCCTCCTCGTGCGGATTGTTCCGCATGCTTGCGATGAGCTCACGCGCCTGCTCGAGGTATTCCTTCTGATACGCCTTCAACGCCTCCTCGATGCCGGCGCTCGTGGCGAGCACGACCTTAAGCGGCGCGCCGATCTTCTTCTGCAGCAACGCGAAGAACTCGTAGTTCTCCGTGTCCAAGGTGGCGACCCAGACCACGTCCTTCACCCGCTTGTACGCCACCGTCATCCGCGCCTTAGCGACGCGCTCCGGAATCGCCGTGAGCACGTTCTGGTCGATACGTTCCTTCGAGAGGTCCACGAAGAAAATGCCCTGCTCCCCCGCGAGGAGCGACCCGATCTGCGCGTCGGACAGGAAGCCGAGGTCCACAATCGCCTCGGGAAGCGAAATGCCGCGGTTCGTGGCGACGTCCCGCGCCTTGTCGAACTGCTCCTTCTTCAGGAAGTCGCCGCCGATGAGGAGCTTTTCGAGCTGTTCGATGGTGAAGGTCATGCGTACTATCGGACTTTGGAGGCAATGAGGTCCGTAACCTGCTGGAGGGAATACTCCGCCTTCACGAGATAATCAGCCACGCCGAGCTCCTTCCCGTGCATCACGTCCGCTTCTTGGCCGAGGTTCGAGACGATGATGATCGGTATCTTCTTGAGCGTCGCATCTTTCGAAATCTCCTCAAGGACCTCGAAGCCGTTCTTCACGGGCATCACGAGGTCGAGCAGCACGAGATCCGGCTTCGTTTCCTTCATCATCCGCAACGCCTCCTCGCCATCTTTCGCGATGGTCACCTCGAACCCGGACTTCTCCAATTTCGCCTCATACGCCTTCGCGAGGAACTTGTCGTCCTCGGCGATGAGAATTTTCTTGCCTTTCGTCTCGGCCATAGTGCCATCATGATAGCCGATGGGCAGGTCGCCCACAACGTCCGAATCGACAGACGGCCGACGGGACGGATATGAAAAGCCGCCGTGCACAGCGCACGACGGCATGCGTCAATCCGACGCGAGGAACATACGGAGCTCCGCGAGGAGGAGCTCCTTCTCGATGGTCTTCGGAAAGAACACGTCGTAGCCGCAGCCGACGATGCCCGTCGCATCGGGCTCGACGCCCGTCATCAGGACGATATGCGGCTGGCGGAGGACCGGGTTGCGACGCAGGGCCCGGATGAGGTCCGCGCCGTTGCAGAGCTCATCGCCGGGGTTGCTCGGCATCTGAAAATCGGTCAGGACGAACCATGCGTCATCCGGAGTCCTCGCGACAAGGTCATAGGCATCCTGCGCGCATTCGGCCTCCTCGGGGTCGAGTCCCGCATCTTCCAGGGCCACGCGCCAGATCCTACGGACCGCCCGCCGGATAAACGCGTCGTCATCCACCGCGAGAATACGCTTGTTTCTCATCATTCCTCCGTAGCCGGGTCACTTCTTGCAATAGACGTCGATTTTTTTGTGTCCGCTGTTACCCCCTCATAGTCCCCGGGGTTCTGCGCGAACAGTTGCGCACGTCCATGGAGACGCGCCGCGTTCACGGCTGTGATGACCGCCTGCTGGTCGTATCCTCCGCCTTCATTGAGGAGACCGATCGCGAGCGGCTTGTTCTTGAGCGAAAGTGCGATGACGAGTTCCATCTGTTCCTCCTCCTTGTCGTACCGTCTTAGTACCGGATTTTGACGGTTTTGTCAATACAAAATCCCCGCGGGGACGCGAGGGGGTCTCTGCTTCGACCTCAGAAAAGTGACCACGACAGATGAAACCTGAGCCGGTGATTCCGACCCATGATGGAGGCGTCATTACGAGAAAATCTCGGTGATACGCCATCGACCATCGGGTTATGGTCAGCCGAAGCTGACCGTTTCTCCCTAGAAAGGAGGTGATCCATCCACAGCTTCCGCTACGGATGCCTTGTTACGACTTCGTCCCTATCGCTGGCTCCGCCTTCGTCCCCTCATCGGGGCCTTCGGGCGTTTCCAACTCTCTTGACGTGACGGGCGGTGAGTACAAGACCCGAGAACGTATTCACGGCCGCATTGCTGATCGGCCGTTACTAGCGAATCCGGCTTCATGAGGGCGAATTGCAGCCCTCAATCCGAACTGGGGCGTTGTTTGTTGGGATTAGCTCCACCTTGCGGTTTGGCAACCCATTGTCAACGCCATTGTAGCACGTGTGCGGCCCTGGATGTAAGAGCCATGCTGATTTGACGTCGTCCCCACCTTCCTCCCCGTTATCCGAGGCAGTATCCCGTGAAAATCAACACGGGAGAGGGGTTGCGCTCGTTATCCGACTTAACGGTACATCTCACGACACGAGCTGACGGCAACCATGCAGCACCTGTGATGCACCCTCGAAGGCGGCCACCGTTTCCGGCGGCTTGCAGCACCATGTCAAACCCAGGTAAGGTTTTTCGCTTATCGTCGAATTAAGCCACATGCTCCTCCGCTTGTGCGGGTCCCCGTCTATTCCTTTGAGTTTTAGCCTTGCGGCCGTACTCCCCAGGCGGGATGCTTAATGCGTTAGCTTTTTTAACCGACACTGGGAGGGTCGATACTCCCAATATCTAGCATCCATCGTTTAGGGCGTGGACTACAGGGGTATCTAATCCCTTTCGCTCCCCACGCTTTCGTCCCTGAGTGTCAGGCGCGTTCCAGTGAGCTGCCTTCGCATTTGGTGTTCTTGCCGATATTAACGCATATTACTACTACACCGGCAATTCCGCTCACCTCTCCCGGCCTCTAGTCGCGCCGTATCGAAAGCAGTGTCCGAGTTGAGCTCGAACATTTAACCCTCGACGTGCACGACCACCTGCGGACCCTTTACGCCCAATAAATCCGGATAATGCTTGAGGTCTCTGTATTACCGCTGCTGCTGGCACAGAGTTAGCAACCTCTTATTCTTCAGGTACCGTCAGAATTCTTCCCTGAAAAAAGCAGTTTACGAGCCGAAGCCCTTCTTCCTGCACGCGGCGTCGCTCGGTCAGGCTTTCGCCCATTGCCGAATATTCTCGACTGCAGCCACCCGTAGGTGTCTGGGCAGTGTCTCAGTCCCAGTGAGGGGGATCATGCTCTCACATCCCCTACCCGTCATAGCCTTGGTGGGCCGTTACCCCGCCAACAAGCTGATAGGCCATAGGATCCTCTCACAGCGCGTTTTGCGCTTTACATGCGAATGACATATGTCCCCGCATGACCATCGTGGAATTAGACCCCCTTTCGAGGGCTTATACCCGACTGTGAGGTAGATTCCCAATGTGTTACGCACCCGTTTGCCGCTCACCGTCCTCAGTATTGCTACCAAGGACGATCCGCGCGACTTGCATGCCTTAGACACGCCGCCAGCATTCATCCTGAGCCAGGATCAAACTCTCAGTAAGAACCTCGCGACTCCTGGTAGAGATCGCGAGATCAATTATTGTGGCTTCATTCTGTCTGTGGTCACTCTTCTGTTGTCGAAGTCCGGTCGGGTCCCGAGGCTTGAGACGTGAAACCACGCTTCTGGCGTGGCATCTTCCTCTGTCATCGCTCCGATACAGGAGCCTAAGGACGTGCCGGAAGATTACGGGGTTTCCGAAACCCTGTCAAGAGGCGGGTTTCAGCGTGTTCGAGGGGGATTTTTCAGAGAAATCCTCGTCTGGGGCAAGAAGCACGGGTGACCCGTTACCCTTGACAAAAGGGCCATTTTGTGATATCCTCGCACGTTCGTCTGAAGACCGTTCGGGTATTCCGAACGTCGATTCAGCCGAGTCACCTTTCACGATTAGGAGGTCATCATGGCCAGCAACAAGACCGTTTCGACTGCGACCGTTTCGAATCCCCGTCCGTTCACCGGTGAGTCGGTCCGACGGCTCCTGGCCAGCGAGATGAAGAAGCGCGTCTCTCGGGCCAAGGCCATCGGTCTCGACGAACCTGAGCAGGAGGGCCTCCGGGGCGCGACGACCTTCGTCGCTGGCATCGTCCTCCGAGACTACGCCAAGGCGAAGAACTTCGAGTCCCTCATGGGCGCCACCCTCCTCTTCCTCGTCGCGACCTTCAAGGCTCGCGGCATGGAGCAGGAGGTGGCCAAGGCCCGCGCCATGCTCTGCTTGGCCGAGGTGGAGGAACGATTCGCGCCGAAGCCGCAGACGAAGCCCGAACGGCCGAAGTTCTCGGTCGAGCGGGTCAGCGGGATGGTTGCGAAGGCCTCTGACCCCGAAGGCCAGGCACGATGGCTGATCGGCAAAGTCCGGAACGATGCCAACTATTCCCCCGAGGAGAAGACGGCCATCGAGTCCGAGATCCGTGTCGTGGTCACGGCACGGCTGGTGAAGGAAGGCGCCTCGCTCTCATCCGCGCAACAGGCGGCCGAACATGCGACCGCAACTCCCAAGTCGCGACGCATGCCGAGCGCCGACGAGCGACGTCGTCAGCCCCCGCGTCCTGCCCCGTCCGCGACCACGTAGAGTCGCCCCTTGCTCCGAGGGTTCCGGAGTCCAGCGCCGACGATCACTCGATCGTCGGCGCTATTTTTTATGCTCCGTGCACGGACCGCGCGAGTCGCGCCCAATCGTCCGGCGACACGTCCTCGGCCCGCGTCTCATACGCGATCCCGGCTTCCTTCATGTGCGCCGCATAGAGCTTGAGGTTCGACCCGAGCATCTTGCGCGGATGCGCGAACCCGAGCTTCGCGATCTGCATGATCCGCTCCGGATCGATCCCCCACCGCTTCATGCGTTCCGGCGTCGGCATCGGAACCATCCGCATCACCGCGGAATCGACCTGCGGCGGCGGATAGAATGCCCCCGGCGGCACGCGGCGCACGACACAGACCGACGACGTCGCGAGGGCGACCATGAGCGAGAGGAGCGAAGTCTTGCCGCCCAGCTTTTGGCTCTTCGTGCCGTTCGCGACGGTCGTCGCGCGCTCCGCCACCTCGCGCTGTACAAGGACGACGGCTATGTCCGGGGGCTTCGGTGCCCACAGTGCCTTCCGAAGCGCGAGCGACGTGATGGCGTATGGCAGATTCGAGACGAACTTCCAGGTCCCCTCCCCGATGAGCGTATGCCAATGCACGGCCGCGGCGTCGCCCTGCACGACGCGCACCGAACGGCCGCGCTGCGGCGAAAGGCGCGGGTTGAGATATTCGACGAAGCGGCGGTCCTGCTCGATGGCGACGACCTCGGCCCCGCGGTCGAGTAGCGCCTGCGTCAATGCGCCGAAACCGGGACCGACCTCGAGGACCTGATCCCCGGGACGGATGCCGGCCGTCTCGACGACGGTCGAGAGCGCAGCCGCGTCGATGAGGAAATGCTGGCCGAGGCGTTTGTTCGCGCCGCCGCCCAGCTCCTTCAACGCCGCCTTGATGTCCGTAGGTGTCATATCCATACGATACCCCGATTGCCCGCAAGAAAAAAACCGGCCGAGGCCGGGGAGGGAAAGTGCACGTCACGCGCTGTCGTCAGGTGCCATACTGACGATCGCCCGCATCGCCGAGCCCGGGAAGGATGTATCCCTTCTCGTTCAGCCGATCGTCGAGGGCGGCGGTGAAGATGTGGACGTCCGGAAAATGCTTCAGGACGTTCGCGACGCCTTCAGGCGCGGCGATGAGGCCGATGTACGTGATGCGCTTCGCCCCGCGCTCCTTCAGCTCCACCAAGGCGGCGACGGCCGTGTTGCCGGTCGCGAGCATGGGATCGAGCAGGAAGTAGATGCCGTCAGACGAGAGGACCGGCGGCAGCTTGTTGAGGTACCACTGCGGCGTCAGGGTCTCTTCATCCCGGAACATCCCGAGATGGTACACCCGCAGATTCGGCATGAGTCGACGAATCCCCTCCACCATGCCGAGCGCGGCACGGAGCACGGGCACGAGCGCGATCGTGGCACCGATCCTCCTGCCCTTCGCCGAGGCAAGCGGCGTCATGACCTCGACCTCCTCCGTGGGGATGCCTGCCATGGCCTCGTAGGCCAAGAGGGGCGACATCTCGCCGACCAACTCGCTGAACTTCCTGTCGGACGTGTCCTTGTCACGTAGAATCGTCAGTTTTTCCTGAAGAGCCGGATTGTTGCAAATGTGCACGCGTTCATCCATGTCTCACCTCACACGGGGTTGTATCCCCATTCGGACGTGGGGTCAAGCGCGGGCGATGCGGACGGGGCCGCGTCGGAGGACGTCGACGCTCCCGTCCTCACGGATGCGGACGATAGTCGAGGAGAGGCGACGGGGCAGCGCTCCCATGTCGATGACGAGATCGGGCCGGTGCTTCCGCGACCGGAACGCGCGGGCGACGGCCTGTCCCGACCGGCACTCCGGCTCGCCCGAGAGGTTCGCGGAGGTCGCCGCGACCGGGAACCCGAATGCGGCTGTCATCGCATGGACGAACGGCGAAGATGAAACGCGGATCGCGACCTCGCCGCGCGGTGCGATTACTTTTCGTAGGGGCAATTCATGAATTGCCCCTACGACAAAACGAATCGGTAACACCAGCGTCAACGGCCCGGGCCAGTATCGGGACATGAGCGTGCGGACCGTCGCCCGTTGCTTGTCGTTCATCCCTGTGATGTCGACGACCGCGCGGACCTGCGCGACGGACGCGGCTACGAGAGGAAGCGCCTTCGACACGCTCCGTCCCTTGATGCGAAACACCTTCGCGACGGCCTTCGCATCCCGAGGATCGCAGCCGAGGCCGTAGGCCGTCTCGGTCGGGAACGCGACGATGCTGCCGTGCTTCAAGGCCGAAACCGCGACCTTCGCCGCGACGCCGATGTCCCGCGTCCGGAGCGTCTTCATGGATGCTCCCTGAACCACGCGATGGTCTCACGCAGACCTTCGTCGAGACCGACCGCCGGCTTCCAGGCGAGCTCGCCTGCCGCCTTCCGCGCGTCGAGCGCGCTTCGGATGACCGCGTTCGTGTCCTTTGGTCCCTTCTGCGCCCGCTTCCGGTATCCCGTCTCCTTGGCTATCCTCCGGAACAGGTCGGCGATGCTCGTCTCGACGCCGGTGCCGACATGAAACGGTCCCACGGCCTTCGGCCGGTCGAGCGCCGCGAGCATCGCTTCGACGACGTCGCCGACGTAGACGAAGTCGCGCGTCTGCGTCCCGTCGCCGTTCACGCGCACGGGCTGCTTCGCGAGCATCCGCTTGGCGAACGTGGCGACCACGCCCGCCTCGCCCACCCGGCTCTGCCGCGGGCCGTAGACGTTCGCGAACCGCAACGCGACGAAGGGAAGCTTCCGACTCGACCGGTAGAACGCGCCGAACCGCTCGCCCGCGTATTTGGTGATGCCATACGGGGATTCGGGCGCGATGGGCGCGGATTCGTCCATCGGAAGCGGCATGTCGAGCGTCCCGAACACGGCCGCGGACGACGCGAACACGAACCGTTTCACCTTGGCATCCGCCGACGCTTCGAGAAGATTCGTCGTGGCGAGGAGGTTCGTCTCCGCGTCCGTGGCCGGACGCTTGAGCGACTCCGTGACGCTGACCTGCGCGCCGAGGTGGAACACGGCATGTGGTTTCAGCTTCCGGATGAGCGCGGCCGCGGCCGGCTTGCGGATATCCACGACATGAAGCGTCGCGCCGGGCGAGACGTTCTTCCGCGACCCGGTCGAGAGGTCGTCGACGATGGCCACGTCCCATCCCCTGCCGACGAGCGCATCCGTCAGATGCGACCCGATGAACCCGGCGCCGCCGGTCACGACTGCAAGCTGTCTCATATGGAGACCATGATACCAGTTTATATCGGCGTTGCGAGAGTGTTGGAGCAAATCGTCGTTGCGAGGAGTCCGACGACGAAGCAATCTTACCTAAATCCTTTGATCGAAGAATCAAGGTAAGATTGCCGCGTCGCTCGCGGACTCGCTCCTCGCAACGACATTTCCTTATACAATGACCTCCTCCCCGGGTTCCGCTTCGCTACACCCGGGGTCTCCATCGGACATGGCGCTTCGCGTTAGCTCGCTGGAAGCTCGCCGACCATTCATCCCCGGGTTCCGGCTCGTTCCTAGGATAGGCTTCCTTGTTGTCAGGGCCTCCACCCGGGGTTTCCTGGGATAGAAAAACAACCCGCGAGTCAACGGGTTGTTGTCTTCTACTATTCCGCAAAGGAGGGAATCCGTCGGCAAATCCATCGACAGACCCTGCCCTCGCCACGCAAAAGACATTCTTTCAGGACAGAAAAAACCAATATCCCGAATTTGCTACGCAGGACATGAGATACTATCATGCCAATCAATATGGCTTGGATAAAAAAGCTGAATGAGCTGGATAAACGCGACGTCATGAGCGCCGGTGGCAAAGGGTCCGCATTAGGCGAGCTTCTGCAGGCCGGAGTGCCGGTGCCGGACGGTTTCGTGATCCTGACTAACGCTTTTGATGCATTCCTGGATGAAAACGGCCTGCGCGACAGAATAACCGCTAAAAACATCCGACACCTGATCATAAAGGCTGATCTACCCAAAGATATCGCAGCCGAGATCGAAAAACATTTCACCCGGCTCGACTCGCGATTCGTGGCCGTGCGCTCAAGCGCCGTATCGGAAGATTCTGCGAGGGCGTCGTGGGCCGGTCAGTTCGACACCTTCCTAAATACCTCAACCCATGAACTTCTGCCGAACGTGAAAAGGTGCTGGGCCTCGCTGTTCACGCCGCGCGCCATGTCTTACCGCCGTGACAAAATCAAACAGGGACAAGACTTCAGCATGGCCGTGGTAGTCCAAAAAATGCTTGCCAGCCGCGTCGCGGGCGTCGGTTTTTCCATCCATCCGGTGGCACAAGACCATAAACAAATGCTTATCGAGGCGGGATACGGGCTTGGCGAAAGCGTGGTCGCGGGTCAGATCACGCCGGACGGCTACGTGGTAAACAAAAACGACTGGCAAATCAAAGAAAGATCCGTCAACCGGCAAGATAAGTTGCTAATACGCTCCCCTTCCGGGGGAGACGAATGGCGCAAGGTAGATACCAAAGCTGCCGGCGCGCAAAAGTTGCCCGACAGCGATATCACTCGGTTAGCCAAACTGATCGTTCGCATCGAAAAGCATTTCGGCTTTCCCATTGACGTGGAATGGGCCAAGGACGATAACGGACTTTATGTCCTGCAATGCCGGCCGATCACGACTTTACGGAAAGGTAGAGCCACGGAGCCAACCCTGCTCGATTACCTTAAGAGTCAACTCTGGTTTTTCGGTATCCGGGCCGATGAGTCCCTACTGTTTTATTCCGCCAAACGTCACGGACAAGATATATACCTGAATCGGAAACATGGCGCCATGGCGACGGAAACCCTGCTGATCCCACTGATCGAAAATCTGCCGATCAGGGTCTTTAATCTGGCGCAAGCCAAACGGTTTCATGCCGTGTCCAATAGAAAGATCTTGAGGAATCCAAGGCTTCTGACCGACTATATCGTGAAAGATGACCATACCTGGCGGAAAATCGAACAAGTCTGTCGTCGCTTGATGCAAGCCACGGCCAAAGGCAACCATACCGATGGCGTAGCTTTGTTCAAAAAATCCATGGATCTATACGAACTGGCCAGCGCTTATTTTACGATTATTTTTTCCTTGGGGCTTAAGCTGGCCGAAAACGCAAATCAGCTGAAGAACATCGGGGCTATAACCAAGAAACACGACGTCTGGAGGAATAGTGTGGCCTTTAAGGAAGAACGGCTGGGCGAAAGCTGGTGGCGATTCTTCCAATCCATGCTAGGTCATCGGAAATCGACGATCGAGCCGCTTGAACTGATGAAATACCTGACCCGGAACGAAGTAAGCGCCTGGCTTGAGGGCAAGACGGCGGACAAAAAACTGGCTGACACCATCGCGACCAGAAAACGCAACGGATTCATTTACCTGGATCTGCGGCAAGCGCCTTCGGAAATCATCGACGACGCCAAGACCGTATCGGCCATCAAACGATACTTCCTGTGGCTGCAAAAGACAGCCGAAAAAAATCAGGGCAAGGAAATAAGGGGCGCGGTGGCATACGGGACGAATGAAATAATCACCGGCCGCGTAATCATCATCGCGGACAAAAAATCCTTGGCCATAAAAAGGCGTTTGCTGAAGGATAAAATCCTGGTGGCCATCCAAACCACGCCGCATTTCATCCCTTATCTCAAAGAGGCTAAGGCCATCGTGACCGACGAAGGCGGCCTGACCTGCCACGCGGCCATCGTCGCCAGGGAGATGAAAAAACCCTGCGTGGTTGGCGCCAAACTCGCGACCAAACTATTAAAAGACGGCGATCGCGTGGAAATAGACACGCGTACCGGCGTGGTGAGAAAAATAAAGGAATGATTCTTATTCCTTGTTCAACTCCTTCTTCACATCGCGCTTCTCTGCCTCCATGCGAAGATATCCTTCCACGAACCGGTCGAGGTCGCCTTCGAGGACCGTGTCTGGATCGGATGATTCCACCTCGGTGCGATGATCCTTCACCATCTTGTAGGGATGCAAGACGTACGAGCGAATCTGATTCCCCCATTCCGCGCTGTGGTACTCGCCGCGCAACTTCTCTTTCTCCTCACGCAGCTTCTCCTCGCGCAGTGCAACGAGTTTACTGCGCAGGATTTTCATCGCCGTCTCACGATTCTGCGTCTGTGAACGTTCGTTCTGACACGAGACCGTAATCTTCGTCGGAAGGTGAACGATGCGGACCGCGGAATACGTCGTGTTCACGGATTGTCCTCCCTTGCCGCCAGACATGAACGTATCGATGCGCAGATCATCAGGCTTGATGTCTACGTCCACACTCTCATCGATTTCCGGCACGACCTCGACGAGCGTAAACGACGTCTGACGGAGCGCGTCCGCATTGAACGGCGACTGACGAACAAGACGATGTACGCCGGCCTCAGCCTTGAGATGCCCATACGCATGGCGACCCTCGACAAAGAACGTCGCGGATTTGATTCCCGCTTCCCCGCCACGACTCTCGTCAACCAAACGAACCTTCCACCCTTTTCGCTCCGCGTATCGGAAGTACATCCGCTGCAGCATCTCAGCCCAATCCTGCGCATCCGTACCGCCCGCGCCCGCGTGGATAGACATGACGGCATTCGACGCATCGTGCGCACCGGAAAACATCATGGAGAACTCAAGCGCCGTGAACCGCTTCTCGAGCTCATCAAGCTTCTTCGTCGCGTCCGGCTCGAACGAAGCGTCGTCGTCCTTCAGCGCCATTCCGACCAATTCTTGAAGTTCAAGCATCTCCTCCCGGAGTCCTGCCCACGCGTCGAACTCCTTCTTGCGGTCCGAGAGCTTCTGCGACTCACGTTTGGCCCGTTCCGGCTCGGACCAGAAGTCCGGTGCCGACGTCTCGGCCTCGAGCGCCGCGATCTCCCCGCGCCGCGCATCCAAATCCAAGACACGCCACGCATCGTCGATGCTGGCCCGAAGCGCATCCGCGCGTACCGAGATGTCCTTCAGCATGGCCACACGCTACCCGAAAAATCCTTTGTTATCAAGATTTTAGGACCTTCCACGAGACGAAACCCTTGACAAAAGCCCCATTTTGTGATATCTTTGCTGGTTCCTGGCTGAAGTCCAGTCGGGGGAAAAGGAGGAGGAGATGCGTACTTTGGAAACGACGATTCGGTGTTCGGCCGAGACGTTCTCGTTCGCGGATGAATTCAACGCCCACCACGACGAACAGGAGTCGCCAGGTCGTGCACCGCGCCGCGTACCGGCTGGCCGTGCACGCGGGGGAAGGCGACGTCGCCGTTGGTACGAGACCTTTGAACCCATACAGGGGCTTGGTCAACTCGATCGGGAGTTCGGCCGCCTGACGATGAATGCCCTCGCGCGTGAGGATCTCGTCCCGACCGCATCCGAGGTCGAAGACGAATTCATCGCCGCAATCGACGCGCGTCGTCGCAAGGCGGTCGATACGCTCGACGAGTACGACTTCACGCTTCTGCTCGTGGAAAACGACGAAACGGCGCCGGAGTCTGGTGTCAGGCTCGTGGAAATCCCCGAGGAGCTCGCCATGAACGGCACCATCATTTTCGACTGCCCCGTGCTCCGCGCCCTTCGACAGGTTGCGTAGCGAGCGGACCTACGACAAAGCCGGCTGGAGTTCCCCCTCTCGGGGTCGACTCCAGCCGGCTGTTTCTTTTTGTCCGATCAGAGGTTGATCTTCTTGCGGTACGGACCGATGACCGGAATCTCCCAAAACTCGCCCATGAGGCACTTCACCAAGGCGACGATGTTGATAATCACGTACGCGAACCAGAGCAGCCACCCGATAACGGGGAACCAGAAGATGAACGAACCGACGATGAATGCGAGAAACATCAATAGACCCTGCTTCGCATGCTCCTGGCAGAACCTCGAATCCTTCTTCGCGAGCAACGGGATGAGGAAAAGAATGTTGACATACGAGAGGCAGGCGAGAAGCTTGTTCTCCTCGATATCCTTGGGATCGAAGGACATGTTCGCGCCCTGTGACGGCGGCGGGGTCGGAGGCGTCATCGGAGGCATCGGCTGATTCGGCGGAACCTGCTGGTTCATGTCATCTGACATAGTAATGTGAGGGGTTGTTCAAGATCAATTCATCATTCGATCGTCGTCCGTCCCCGTCTTCTTCAGGCGTTTGGAAACCGGCTCTGTAGGAAATTTGACGGACTCCTTCATCGGCGCTTCATCTGGCGTCCATGCATGGGGCATGGTCCCGGATACGGTCCCCACGGGGAACTCTTCCGCTTTTCCGCCCCTCCAGACGTTCGGTTCACCCCCCGGTGCCGATTTCCTGTTCGGACTCGGAAGCTCGTCGGGCCTGAAATCGAAACGGACCTCACCCGTCTTCGCGAACGGCTTGGGAATCTCTTTCGTTTCCTCAATATCGGCTTTTCCTGACGTATTGATCCTCACCGTCGGCTGGACAAGCTCTTCCGTGTCGTATTCGGGATCCCCGACTTTCTTTGACCTGTTTCTGGCCTCCGTAAGGAGCTGCTCCATGCTCTTCGGTTCGTTCATGAGCGCACGGGCCTTTTCCGGTTCATGAATCCTGATCGGGTAGAGCTTCCCGCCCTTCTCCGATTCGGGCTGTTGCGGCACCTCCGGTGCTGGCATTTTCTCCGGCATATCGACAAAAGTGTATCCCAGCCCACTCAACATGTCCACAACCGAAAGCGCCCCTCATCGGGACGCTTTTTTCTTCTTTTTAGTAGTCCATCCCCATCCCGCCGCCGTGGCCGTGGGCCGCTGGCTCCTCCTTCTTCGGGATGTCCGTGACCACGCACTCGGTGGTGAGGAACATGGCCGCGACGGACGCCGCGTTCTGCAACGCGGAGCGCGTCACCTTGGTCGGATCCACGATGCCGGCCTTGGAGAGATCCTCGTACCGGTCGAGCGCGGCGTTATAGCCCTCGCTTCCCGTTTTCTTCTTGACCTCCTCGGCGACGACCGACCCGTCCTTGCCCGCGTTCTGCGCGATGGCGCGGATGGGCTCCTCGAGCGCCTTCTTCAGGATACGGATGCCGACAGCCTCCTCGTCCGCGACCGTGACCGTGTCGAGCGCCGCGAGCGCGCGCAGATACGCCACGCCACCGCCCGGTACGATGCCCTCCTCGATGGCCGCCTTGGTCGCGCTGACCGCATCCTCGATGCGGTGTTTCTTCTCCTTCATCTCGACTTCCGTGGCTGCGCCAACCTTGATGACGGCGACGCCGCCCGAGAGCTTTGCGAGCCGTTCCTGGAGCTTCTCCTTGTCGAAATCGGATTCCGTGCCCTCGATCTGCTTCCTGATCTGGCCGACGCGGGCCGCGACGTCATCCTTGGTGCCCTTGCCGTCCACGAACGTGGTGTGGTCCTTGGTCGAGACGACCTTGCGGGCGGACCCGAGGTCGATCAGTTCGATCGTATCGAGCTTGCGGCCGACCTCCTCGCTCACGAACGCCGCGCCCGTGACGGTCGCGATGTCCTGGAGCATCTCCTTGCGACGGTCGCCGAAGCCCGGCGCCTTCACCGCTAGCGCGTGGAACGTGCCGCGGAGCTTGTTCACGACGAGCGTCGTGAGCGCCTCACCTTCCACGTCCTCCGCCACGATGACGATCTCCTTCTTGCCGGACTGCACCACCTTCTCGAGGATGGGCAGGATGTCCTGGATGGACGAGATTTTCTTGTCCGTGACGAGGATGTACGGGTCCGAGTACTCGGCTTCCATCCGCTCCGGATTCGTCACCATGTACGGCGCGGCATAGCCCTTCTCGATGCGCATGCCTTGCACGACCTCGGTGTCGACGCCGAACGTCTGCGATTCCTCGACCGTGATGACGCCGTCCTGACCGACCTGCTTGATGGCGGCCGCGATGGTCTTGCCGATTTCGGGATCGTTCGCCGAGATGGACGCGACCTGCTGGATCTCCTCGTCGGACGAGACCGGCTTCGAGATCTTCTCCTTCAGTTCCTTGACGATGGCCTCGACGCCTACCTCCATACCGCGCTTCACCGAGAGCGGATTGGCACCGGCCGTGATGTTCTTGATGCCCTCGGCGATCATCGCCTGCGCGAGCACGGTCGCGGTCGTGGTTCCGTCGCCCGCGACGTCGTTCGTCTTGGACGCGACCTCCTTCACGAGTTCCGCGCCGAGGTTCTCGATCTTGTCCTCGAGCTCGATGTCCTTGGCGACGGTGACGCCGTCCTTGGTGATGGTCGGCGAGCCGTATCCCTTGTCGAGCACGACGTTACGGCCCTTCGGACCAAGCGTGACCTTCACCGCGTTCGCGAGCTGGTCCACGCCGCGCTTCAGAGCCTGCCGCGCCTGTTCGTCGAAGATAATCTGCTTTGCCATATAGTTATTCGATGACGGCCATGACGTCGGACTCGGCGATGACCAGGACTTCCTGATCCTCGACCTTCACCTCGTCAGGCGAGTACTTCTTGAAGACGATCTTATCGCCGACCTTGAGGCTCATCGCGGCGCGCGTGCCGCTGTCGAGCAGACGCCCCGGACCCACGGCGATGATTTCGCCCTGTTCCGGACGCTCCTTGTCGACGGTATCGGGAAGGATGATGCCGGCTTTGGTCATCTCCTCCTTGGCGGCGGGCCTCACGATGACCCGGTCGCCCAATGGACGTAGCTGCATAGCGTTCTGAAAGATGGGTTGATGAGTGAGCTGTAAAAGATCGCATTAGCACAAGACCTCTTCGAGTGCTAAACGACCGACGGACGTATCTTGCCGTTCTCCGAGGAAACCGTCAAGACCCCCCTTCCCGCCGGGACGGCGGGGGCTCTGTGAGCACAATCGCGACGACTAGAGCGACGAGCGACTGCCCAGCCCAGAGGGACCAGGGATAATGATCGAACACGGCGAGGATGACGAGTGTAGAGAGGATGACGCGGGCGAAATCTTTGTGTCGACAGGCGGCGCTGACAAGAAGCCATCCCAGATACGAAAGCGCGAGAAGGCCGACGGCACCGACGTCCGCGAACGCGAGCAGATACCCGATATGCGGCGGTTCGAGCGGCTCCGTCGACGTCTCTGTACCGAGACGACGGCTCATGTCGAGCAGGTCGGCGTTCGGGCCGATGCCGATGAATGGGTGCCGACGTACGAGGTCGAGGCCGAGGCTGAAGCTCGAGAGGCGCGCTTCGACGGATTTTGCCTCGAGCCGTTCGCTCGGATGGAAACGTGTCGCGAGATGGTCAGCCTGCGGTACGGCGACCGCGACGGCAATGAGGATAGACGCGGCGACCGCGGCAACGAGATATTGGAGCGACGTCGTCTCCCCTTCCGGTTCGGGACGTTTGGCGACATGAGCGCGAACGATCGTTCCGACGAGGACGAGCGTTCCGACCGCGGACGCGATCCAGGCGCCGCGCGCGTAGGTCAAGAGGAGCGCGACCGCAAGCGAGGCAGATGCGGCCGACCACCAGAGCGCACGCGACTTGGTCGCGGCTGTCGCGGCGAGCCAGAGCGAGAGGAGATACCCGACGGCCGCCCATCCGCCGAAGATGTTCGGGTGCGGGAAGCCGCCGTACATGCGGAGGACACGATAGACGCTATGCTCGATGACCGAGACGCCCGCATCCTCAGGCAACTGCGTCGCGATGCCGAGCCACGGATGGCCGACGACCCTCTGGAGGGCGTACTGCCAGACGCCGAGCACTACGTGCGGCATCATCGCCGCGACGGACCATACGGCGAGCGTGCGGCGAGGGATACCGGCGCGGACGAGCGTCCAAACGAATAGGGCGAGGAGGGTGACCTGGGTCCACCATTGCAATGCGGGTTTCCACACGGCGACGTCGGTCCCGCAGGCGGCGACCGTCACGAGCAGGAGGAGTCCGACCGCCACGATCGGACCGCGTCGCTTCCGGAGATCGAAACGCCCGGGACGACGGACGAGGAGCCCAAGGATGACGGTCGCGACGATGAGGAGCCACGAGACATAGACCGACCATCTCCCCTGCTCCCATGGCCATCCCACAAGCGACGCGTCGCCGAACCAGCGCGTTTGCCATGGCAGGACGAGGATGGTGAGCCGCCAGCAGACGGAAAAGAGGCGTTGGATCATGGCGATAGGCGTTTCGAGCGGCAAAGGAATTCGTAGGCGTTCCGATAGTCCTCGCGGCGGTCGTCCACGTGAAGCTTCAGGACATGCGGCGAAACCATGACGCGCGTGTCGACGTTCATCATCCCACGGATGCGCGTCGGGAATGCGCGCGTCGAAATGACGGACGCGAGCCGTTCGGTGGACCGCGGGACCGGCAAGCGGAGACGAGGTGTCTCGATGCGGATATCCGGCGGGACCATCCAACGCCTCGCACATGGATGTCGTGCGGTGATGGCGGCATTCGCGTCCCAAAGCGCCACACCTATGCCGTCGTCATAGAACGGAACGAATGAAAGAAACCAATACCGGAAATAGGGATCCTCCCCGAGAAGCATGTGCGGCGAGAGGTCGAGGCTGTCGTCCGTCACGAAATACGACAGGCAGACCGCATCACGCTCGCGACCTAGGCGCGGACGTCGGCCCAATGCCTCAAAGAGCGCCGCGGCGAGCAGACGTGTCGAAAAGATGGTCCCCTGTCGGACGACGACGAAGAGGTCGAGGTCGCCGTTGTCGCGTGCATGCCCGAGCGCCGCGGTGTTGCAGAGCGCGACGAAACGGACGGACGAAAGCCGCGACAACAGACGGACGGCAACGCGGACGGCACGTCGTTTACGCGGGGCCCATGCTTCATCGATGCGCTGACGTCCGATGTCATCCACGTCCTCCGCAAACGCGACACGACCATGCGATACGACGACGCCCTCCTCTTCGAGTGCGTGGACCGCGGCATCGACATCCACACACGTGGGTCGACGTTCCGACGTCGCGACATCGCCCGTATCGAGTGTCGAGATCCACTCCGCCACGGTCGGCGCGTGGCCCCATGTCCGATGGAACGCCAAGGACCGGAGCAACGCGTCGCGGATCATGCGATGTGCTTCTTCCCGACAAGGCCGGCGATGAACCGCGTCGCGCCGGACGGGACGGCGTTGTCCGCGACGATTGCCTCCTGCTCCGACAGGGAAACCACCTGCGTCCAGGCGACGCGCAGATCCTGGTCCATGAGGCCCGGGATGAATCCGCGGCTGCGGACGAGCAGGAACGCGACGCGTCCCGTGTCCGTCTCGACGAGCAGGTCCGTCAGTCTCCCGACGACGGTACCGGACCGTGTCCTGACGGGAATCCCCATGAGGCGCCGTTGACTGATAGGCATGGCGAAAGCGTACCCACTCGGACGGCCCGCGGCAAACCGAAAGGGCGCGGAACCCGCGCCACTACGGAATGACGGATGGGATCAGGACAGATGCGCCTCGATCTTGGGTGGGGTCGGTCGACGGAGGAACAACGCTTGTTGCGCCACCGTGAGGAGGCTCATCACGAGCCAGTAGAGCGTAAGGCCGCCGGGCAACGAGATACCGATGAACACGGTGACGATCGGCATCATGTACATCATCTGCTT